>Ga0256342_1000010_pt1 | contig 20091 bp, 33 predicted proteins | sample AtltaT_19_FD_183672 | JGI IMG/M metagenome (GOLD analysis project Ga0256342, IMG submission 183672) | Metatranscriptome of freshwater microbial communities from Altamaha River, Georgia, United States - Atl_Miss_RepB_8d (Metagenome... | ecosystem: Environmental > Aquatic > Freshwater > River...
ATGCGGATGTGGTGATCCCGATAGCAATCGGGATGGTAGACACGCTAGAGAGTTAAACGAAACTCTCAAAAATTGAAATAAATATTGAACCTTTGGTTTTATATATGCGGATGTGGTGAAATTGGTAGACACGCTAGACTTAGGATCTAGTGCCGTGAGGTGTGCGGGTTCGAGTCCCTCCACTCGCACCAATTGTGCAAGTTAGAAGTCAATGCACTGTCATTTTCTAACTTGCATTTTTTTTTTCAAAAAAATAAACATATGCCAAGTACAAATCCAAAAATCAATAGCGAGAAGTTTACAACTATACTTGAGATTTCCATACCCCAGGCCGAGTATATGCCGAGAGTTGACAAAAAGTTGAAAGAATATAAGAACAAAGTACAGATTAAAGGATTTCGCACTGGTGAAGCTCCTATGAGTTTTTTGAAATCGAAATTTGGAAATTCTATTTTAACTGAAGAAATCCAGGAACTAGTAAACACTGAAATACAGAATTATATTACCAATGAAAAGTTGAATGTTTTGGGTAGCCCAATGCCTGTTACTACCTATGATGTCAACATATCTAAGCCCGCAGATGTAGAAGTTGCTGTAGAGATTGGGTATATACCTGAATTTGAGTTAAAAGGACTCAATCAATCGATTAGTCTGCCCTTTTATCAGATAGAGGTGGATGCAGAGACTCTACAAAAAGAAATTCTTTCTCAAAGAAACAAATTGAGTACTGATTTTGTAGAAAATCCGGATATGATTGAAGCTTTAGATACGCTAAAGGTTTCAATTACTGAATACAAGGATGGCGCTGTAGTATTAGATGGTCAATACAAAGACGAAACTTATCTTGCAGTAGCCAAAATGCCCAAAGAGACACAGGCGCTTTTCCTTGGCAAATGCCTGTCTGATGAGATAGTCACCCAAATTGATGTTTTGGATACTGCACTGGATTTGAATCAGGCAAAAAAAATGTTGTATGGTCTGCAACCAAATGATTCTTGCGGCCTTCAGGCAATTGTAAAGGTATTGGAAATAAAGAGGCCTAAATTAAGAGAGCTAGACCAGGATTTTTACAAGCAGGTATTTCCAAATGATGTAGTTGAAAGTTATGAGGCATTCGAGGAAAAAATGAAACAAGCTATTTCAGAAGGTTTTAATGGACCAATATACAATATTTTAAATCGGAATATTTATTTGGGATTGATGAATGCAAATGAGAACATGCCAATTCCGGTAGATTTTCTTAAGAAGTTTGTTCAAGAGACACAATTGAAAGGTGAGAAAATCGAAGATCAACAATTTGAACTTTTACTTAAACAAGTGAAATGGTCAACTATTACTCAGATTTTAACTGATAAATATCAAATATCTGTTTCCAAGGAGGATGTTGAATATCAAATGAGAATGGCAATTGCCAGATATTATGGATTCCAAATATCACCTTTTCATAATTTATTTGACGATCAAGTGAAAAAAATGATGGGAGATCAAGAAAACTACAGAAAATTTCATGATGAGGTACTTGAGGCAAAATTATTTTCTCATTTAGAAAATGAAATTCAGAAAATCAACCAAACAGTAGACATTGAGAAGTTTAAGTTGATTTATGATGAAACTTTTAAAGATCAAGAAAATTAAAGATTGCATCTTCGTATGGAGCAAGATGTTGATTATTATATTGAAAATGGACTTCTTGTTTTTACCGCAATATACCATTTGAAAAGAGGGTATTGTTGTGGTTCGGGTTGCAGACATTGTCCTTACAAAGATGTGCTTGTTGAAAAACAAGTACTCGATCAAGAGACAAATGATGAGGATTTTTGATGTTATTTTCGAATTTTTTATAGAATTTAATGTAAAGCTTTTTTTTATTTAAAAAATAATTATACCTTTGCATTCGCTTTAGAAAAACCATTTTAAAGCTTTTTTTAATAGACTAATTGAAACGTAAAATATTTTTTTGTAATGCCAACTATCAACCAACTTGTAAGAAACGGTAGAACACTGATTGCCACTAAGAGTAAAGCAAGAGCTTTAGACTCTTGTCCACAAAAAAGAGGCGTATGTACTCGTGTTTACACAACAACACCAAAAAAACCTAACTCTGCTTTAAGAAAGGTAGCCAAAGTAAGGCTAACTAATGGTATTGAGGTGATTGCCTACATACCAGGTGAAGGTCACAACTTACAGGAGCACTCTATTGTATTGGTAAGAGGTGGTCGTGTTAAAGATCTTCCAGGTGTACGTTATACAATCGTTCGTGGTGCGTTGGATACAGCTGGTGTTAACGACAGAAAAAAATCTAGATCCAAATATGGTTCTAAGAGACCTAAAGCAGGAAAAGGCGGAACTGCCACACCGGCTAAAGGTGGAGCTAAAAAGAAATAGTTTAGTTTTTTATTGTTGAAGTAAATTCCAAAAAAGTTGGAGTTGAAGAGTGAATATTTTTTAATTAATAAGGTAAGTTACAATATGTAACTTTCACACAGCATAAAAATTTTATAAAATGAGAAAGCACAAACCGAAACCCCGGATTGTAGAACCGGATCCTCGTTATAATGATCAAATGGTTACAAGATTTGTAAACATGATGATGTATGATGGTAAAAAAAGTACGGCGTTTAGTGTATTTTACACAGCCCTTGATCAGATAGATCAGAAAGGTGAAGAACCAGCCATTGAAGTTTTCTTCAAGGCACTTAGAAATGTTATGCCAACCGTTGAAGTTAGATCCAGAAGAATTGGAGGTGCTACTTTTCAAATCCCTACCGAAATTCGTCCAGACAGAAGAATGTCTATTGCCATGAAATGGCTAATTAAATATGCAAGAGCCAGAAGTGGCAAAGGTATGGCCAATAAGTTATTTTCAGAAATTTTGGCTGCATCCAAAGGTGAGGGTGCTGCAGTAAAAAAGAGAGAAGATACGCACAGAATGGCTGAGGCAAACAGAGCTTTTGCACATTACAGCGGTAGATAATTTTAAATTTAATTCAATTTCAAACAATGGCTTCTAGAGATTTAATTTTCACAAGAAATATTGGTATTGCTGCTCACATTGATGCAGGTAAAACAACCACCACTGAGCGTATTCTGTATTATACTGGTTTGACACACAAAATTGGTGAAGTACACGAAGGTGCTGCAACGATGGACTGGATGGAACAAGAGCAGGAGAGGGGTATTACTATTACTTCTGCAGCAACCACCACATCTTGGAAATGGAAAGATCAACCTTATCATGTTAACATTATTGATACTCCAGGTCACGTAGACTTTACGGTTGAGGTTAACAGATCTCTTCGTGTTCTTGATGGTCTAGTATTTTTATTCTGTGCATCCAGTGGCGTACAACCGCAATCTGAAACCAATTGGAGATTAGCAGATAATTACAAGGTTCCTAGAATTGCCTTCGTTAACAAAATGGACAGACAGGGTGCTGACTTTTTTAACGTTGTTTCGCAAATGAAAGAAATGCTTGGAGCCAACGCAGTTCCACTTCAAATACCTATTGGTGCTGAAGATGACTTTAAAGGAGTGGTTGATTTGATAACAAATGAGGCTATTTTGTGGAATGAGCAAGATCAGGGAATGACTTACAGAGTTATTGATATTCCTGCAGATCTTGTTGATGTTGTGGCTGAATACAGAGAGAAGTTATTGGAAGCAGTAGCTGAATATGATGTAACTCTCATGGAAAAATATTTTGAAGATCCAGATTCAATTTCACATGATGAAATTAGAGCTGCCATCAGAGCTGCTGTTTGCGAAATGAGCATCATTCCTGTAATGTGCGGAACTGCCTTCAAAAATAAAGGTGTTCAAGCGGTTTTAGATGCAGTTTGTGCTTTCCTTCCATCTCCTTTGGATGTTGATGCCATCAATGGTACAAATCCTGATACAGAGGAAAGTGAAGTAAGAAAACCTGATGTTAAGGATCCTTTTGCTGCACTGGCTTTCAAAATTGCTACTGACCCATTTGTAGGTAGATTGGCTTTCTTTAGAGCTTATTCTGGTAGATTGGATGCAGGTTCTTATGTTTTGAATACCAGATCCGGTAAAAAAGAAAGAATCTCTCGTTTATATCAAATGCATGCTAATAAACAAAATCCTATCGAGTTTGTTGAAGCCGGGGATATTGCTGCTGCTGTAGGATTTAAAGATATTAAAACAGGTGACACACTGTGTTCTGAAGATAAACCCATCATACTTGAAAGTATGGTATTTCCTGAGCCTGTAATTGGTCTAGCCATTGAGCCAAAAACACAAAAAGATTTGGAAAAACTTGGAATGGCACTTGCAAAATTGATGGAGGAAGATCCTACATTTAGAGCTTCCTATAATGAAGAAACTGCTCAAACAGTTATCAGTGGAATGGGTGAATTGCACTTAGAAATCATTGTTGACAGATTGAGAAGAGAATTCAAGGTGGAAGTTAACCAAGGTGCTCCTCAAGTTAATTACAAAGAAGCCCTTACTACTTCAGTAGCTCACAGAGAAAGATTGAAAAAACAATCTGGTGGTGCTGGTTTGTTTGCTGATATGGAATTCGAACTAGGTCCTGCTGATGAGGATTTCTTGGAAAGTGATGAATTTAAATCTGGCAAGGAAAAAATGCAGTTTAAATGGGATATTGTTGGGGGTGTTATTGATAAATCATACATCAATCCAATAAAGAAAGGTTTTGAAGCCATGATGGATAACGGAGTTTTAGCAGGTTATAGCATTGATAGTATGAAAGTTAGAGTATATGATGGATCGATGCACTCTGTTGACTCCAAACCTGTAGCTTTCGAATTATGTGCCAAAGAAGGTTTTAGAGAAGCGGCCAGAAAATGTAAGCCAGTTATTCTTGAACCTATCATGAAGCTTGAGGTAATTACTCCTGATGAATATACAGGGTCAGTAATTGGCGATTTAAATAGAAGAAGAGGCCTTTTGAAAGGACAGGAATCTAGAGGATCAGCTATTATAGTTAAAGCCGAAGTGCCATTATCAGAAATGTTTGGTTACATTACGGAATTACGTACTTTAACCTCTGGTAGAGCTTCTTCAACTATGGAATTTTCACATTTCTCGTCTGCTCCTGATGGAATTTCTAAAGCAGTTATTGAGAAAGCAAACGGATCTAAATAAATAATTTTTAATATAATAATTTTAGAGGCATGAATCAGAAAATCAGAATCAAATTACGTTCTTACGATCACAACTTAGTTGATAAATCAACTTTGAAGATTGTTAAAACTGTACGTAATTCAGGTGCAGTAGTTACTGGACCGATTCCGCTGCCCACCGAGAAAAAAATATTTACAATTTTGAGATCACCTCACGTAAATAAGAAATCTCGAGAGCAGTTCCAGTTACGTACCCACAAGAGATTAATCGAAATCTACAGCTCAACTGCCAAAACAGTTAGTGCTTTAGAAAAACTTGAATTACCTTCAGGGGTAGACATTCAAGTAAAGTTAATGTAATCATTTTTTCAATTAAAAAATTACAAAAGTGGAAGGCTTAATAGGAAAAAAAATTGGTATGACTAGTGTTTACAATGAAAAAGGTGTAAATGTAGCTTGTACTGTAGTTGAGTTGGGACCTTGTAAGGTGACTCAAGTAAAAAAAGTAGAGACAGACGGGTATGATGCCCTTCAGTTAGGATTTGGCGTGAGAAGAGAAATAAATGTTTCTAAATCACTACAAGGACATTTCAAAAATCAAAAAGATTATCAAAATAGCTCTAAGAAGGCTGTAACTGCTGTAGAGAATAAAAGAGGACGTTCAGTTAATCTATATCCTAGACATTTGGCTGAATTTCGGAATTTTAACATTGCGAAAGACTTAGGTGAAGAAATTGTTGCTTCTGAAGTCTTCAATGAAGGTGAAAAAGTATCCGTTGTTGGAATCTCTAAAGGTAAAGGTTTTCAAGGGGTTGTTAAAAGACATGGATTTGCTGGTGTTGGTATGAGAACGCATGGTCAACACAATAGACTTCGCGCTCCAGGTTCTGTTGGTGCTTGTTCTTTTCCTGCCAAAGTTTTCAAAGGCTTGAGAATGGCCGGAAGAACTGGAGGAGACAGAGTTACTGTTAAAAAGTTAAGCATCGTAAAAATCTACCCTGAGAAAAATATTTTGTTAATCAAAGGTGCTGTTCCTGGTTATAAAGGATCTACCGTTATAGTTAAAAAATAATTTATGAAAGTCCAAGTAATTGATATAAATGGTAAGTCTCTTGGTAGAGAGGTTGAATTACCACAGGAAGTCTTCGGTTTAGAGTTAAGTAACAATCATGAACATGTTGTATATCTTGCTGTTAAGCAATACTTAGCCCAACAGAGACAAGGAACACACAAAGCCAAGGAAAGAAATGAGATCTCAGGTTCTACTAGAAAGTTGCACAGACAAAAGGGAACCGGCGGATCAAGAAAGGGTGGAATTAAAAATCCATTGTATCGCGGTGGTGGTAGAATATTTGGTCCAAGACCTAGAAATTATGATATGAAAATCAATAAGAAAGTTTCAAGATTGGCTAGGATTGCAGCTCTATCTTCCAAAGCTTTTGAAAATCGTATCATTATAGTTGATGACTTCAAATTCGAAGCTCCAAAAACTAAAAGTTTTATAAATTTTTTAAGTAGTATCAATACTGAAAAAGGTAATCTTTCTACTTTAAAATCTATTTTACTTTTAAATCCTCCAGCTACACCTGAATTTCCAAAGCCCCCCAAGTTTCCATATGGGATACGCGGACGCAAAATTGCGAAGAAGGAAGCTATATTAAGTAGTTATAACAATGAAGTTAAGGCTTATGAGTCTTCTTTGATCCAGTATCAAAATGAAGTTGTAGCTCATGAAGATGTTATTGATGATGTGTTTAATAACATAGTACTTTCTTGTAGAAATATTCCTAATGCGGATGTTATAGCTGCTAAGGATTTAAATGTTTATCAAATCTTAAATTCTGATTATCTTATTATTTCTGAGAGTTCTATCCAGAAAATTAAAGAGACACTAATTAAATAGAAACGTCATGTCAAATAAAAGTATAATTATCAAACCTTTGATTTCTGAAAAATCAACTAAGTTGGCGGAAGACACGAAACTTAATCAGTATACTTTCGTAGTAGTGAAAGGTGCCAATAAAATTGAGATAAGAAAAGCTGTTGAAGCAAAGTTTAATGTAAATGTTGTTTCTGTAAATACATCTGTTAGACCAGGAAAAAATAAATCTAGGGTCGTAAAGGGAAAGCAGGTCAAGGGTAAAACCTCAGCTATCAAGAAAGCTTTTGTTACCATAGCTGAAGGTCAATTCATTGATGGGTTTTATGGTGATATTGATATGACCTCAGAAAATTAATTATTAATTCATTATAGTCACGATACTGATAAATTCGTAAAATTATGCCAGTAAAAAAATATAGTCCGATTACTCCTGGTACGAGATTTAGAATAAGTAATACTTTTGCAGAGCTTACTACTTCTAATGAACCAGAAAAAAGTTTACTATCAAAGAGTAGTAAGTCTGGTGGAAGAAACAATCAAGGTAGAAGAACGATGCGCCAGATTGGTGGTGGTCACAAAAAACGTTACAGAATTGTTGATTTCAAAAGATTAAAAGATAACATTCCAGCAACAGTCAGTTCGATTGAGTATGATCCCAATCGTTCTGCATTCATTGCTTTACTAGTTTATGCTGACGGTGCAAAAAGTTATATTTTAGCTCCCCAAGGTGTCAAGGCAGGAAGTACAATTCAGTCTGGTTCAGGTATAGCTCCCGATGCTGGTAATTGTCTTCCAATTGGTGAAATGCCATTGGGTACTTTTATCCATAATATTGAAACTAAACCAGGAAAAGGTGGAGTTCTAGTAAGAAGTGCAGGCGTATCAGCCCAATTACTTGGTAAAGACGGTAAATATGCCATCGTGAAAATGCCTTCAGGTGAGACTAGAATGATCTTGGCTGCTTGTAGAGCAACTGTAGGTATAGTTTCTAATCCTGATCACAGTTTGCAAATTCTTGGGAAAGCTGGTAGAAATAGATGGCTAGGTAACAGACCAAGGGTTAGAGGTGTTGCTATGAATCCTGTTGATCACCCCATGGGTGGTGGTGAGGGTCGTTCATCTGGGGGACACCCAAGATCTAGAAATGGTATCAAATCCAAGGGTCAAAAAACTAGAAAGCCAAAATCTTATTCAAATTCTCTAATTATTACTAGAAGAAAAACCGGTAAAAATAAATAGTTATGCCACGTTCATTAAAAAAAGGTCCATATGTTTTTCATAAACTTTTAGACAAGGTTTTAAAAGCGAAGGACAATAAAAAGAAATCTGTCATCAAGACTTGGTCACGTGCTTCAATGATTATACCAGATATGGTTGGTGAAACAATTGCTGTGCACAATGGTAAAACTTTCATACCTGTATATGTAACTGAAAATATGGTTGGCCATAAATTGGGTGAATTTGCACCAACTCGTACATATAGAGGTCATGCTGGTAATAAGAAAAAATAATAATTTAAATTAATTGATATGCAAGATAATGGAACAATGGTTCAGGCAGTTGCTAAAATAAGAAATTGCCACATGTCAGCTCGCAAAATGCGTCTTTCTGCAGATATTATTCGTGGTAAAGAAGTATCTAAGTCATTAGGTATCACTAAATTTACCAAAAAAGAAGGTGCCAAATTTTTGTATAAATTACTCCTTTCTGCATCTGCAAACTGGTCAGTTAAAACGGGCCAAGATTCTGCTGATCACAACTTGATAGTAAAAGCTATTTGGGTTGATCAAGGCACTCAACTTAAGAGATTTCAACCTGCTCCTCATGGTAGAGCACACAGAATTAGAAAACATTCATGCCATGTTACTTTAGTAGTAGAAAATAAAATTCCTGTTTCTTCAGACAACCTTGTAGAAGATGCAGAAATTGTATCAAATGATTAAACATTCAACCTTATAAAAAATGGGACAAAAAACAAATCCAATTGGCAATCGTTTAGGTATAATCAGAGGTTGGGATTCTAACTGGTTTGATGATAAAGATTATGCAGGTAAAGTTGTAGAAGATGAGAAAATTAGAAAATACTTGTCTGCTAGAATAGAGAAAGGCGGTATTGCTAGAACTGTCATTGAGCGATCTGCTAAAAGAGTAACCGTAACAATTCATACTTCCAGACCTGGTATTATAATCGGAAAAGGTGGTACGGAAGTAGATAGTATTAGAGAGGAATTAAAAAAGCTTACGGCTAAGGAAGTTCAAATTAATATCATTGAAATTAGAAAGCCTGAGTTAAGTGCTCAAATTGTTGGCGAAACTATAGCTAAACAAATTGAAGCTCGTATAAACTACCGCAAAGCAATTAAGATGGCTATTCAGACAACGATGAGAGCCTTTGCTGAGGGAATTAAAGTTAGAATTTCAGGTCGTTTGAATGGAGCAGATATGTCAAGATCTGAAGAGTATAAAGAAGGAAGAAGTCCATTACATACATTTAGAGCTGATGTTGATTATGCAATCGTAGAAGCACAAACAGTTTATGGTAAAATTGGATTGAAGGTGTGGATTTGCAGAGGTGAAATTTATGAGAAAATTGACTTATTTCCAACTCAACAAGGTACTAACGCCTCTACTTTAAGTCAAGGAAATAATTCTAATTCGGGTGGTGCTAAAAGGTCAAATGACAGATCCGATAGAAGAAACCAAGGCTCTAAAGATAATAATCGTAGAGAAAAAAGAAAGAAAAAGTAATTTTTAACATCATAATTTAAGTTTTACTAAATTATTTTATATCTTTGCATCCGCTTTCAAGATCAGTAATTAGTATAGACCTATATTGTGCTTCAGAAAATGATTTAAAATGTTACAACCAAAAAGAACTAAATATCGTAAGCAGCAGAAAGGAAGAATTAAAGGTGTAGCTCAAAGAGGTGCCTTAATTTCTCATGGAACTTTTGCATTGAAATCTTTAGAAGAAGGCTGGATTACAAATAGACAGATTGAATCTGCAAGGATTGCCATGACTCGTTACATGAAACGTGAAGGTAAGGTTTGGATAAAGATATTTCCTGATAAACCCATCACTAAGAAGCCAAATGAGGTTCGTATGGGTAAAGGTAAAGGTGGATTGTCTCATTATGTCGCTGTGATACATCCAGGAAGAATATTATTTGAAATTGATGGCGTTAAAAGAGCTACAGCTGAAGAAGCTTTACGTTTAGCTTCCCAAAAGCTTCCTGTTAAAACCAAATTTATTGAGCGTCCTGATTACGTAGAATTATAATTATTGTATAATGGAAAATTTAGATTATAAAACTCTCTCTATTGAGAAATTAAACGAAGAGCTGGTGCTTGCCGAAGCAAATCATCAGGATTTAAGGTATAAACATAATGTTTCTGCTTTACAAAATCCAAATGAGTTAGTAATTGCAAAGCGTAACATCGCAAGAATCAAAACTGAGTTGCGTGCTCGTGAATTAGATGGCAGCACTGAAGGTAGAGAAAGAATTGTTAAGAGAAGAAGATTACAAAAAAGTAAAAAGTAGTTCCTTTATGTCAACAGAACTTAAGAGAAATCTCAGAAAGCAAAGAGTTGGTGTTGTAACCAGCGATAAGATGGATAAAACTATCACTATTTCAGTGGAAAGGAGAGTGAAGCACCCCATATATGGTAAGTTTGTGAAGTCTACAAAAAAATTTAAGGCTCATGATGAAGCTAATACTTGCCACACAGGTGATGTTGTAAGAATTATGGAAACGAGACCTTTAAGCAAAACCAAAAGGTGGAGATTAGTTGATATTATAGAAAGAGCAAAATAAATAAAAAACAATGATTCAAGCTGAAAGTAGACTAAATGTCGCTGATAATACTGGAGCAAAAGAAGTACTTTGTATAAAGGTGCTTGGTGGAACGAGAAAAAGATATGCTTCCGTAGGTGACATAATTGTTGTGACAGTAAAAGATGCTAGCCCCGGTGGTAATGCTAAAAAAGGTATGGTGTCTAAAGCTGTTATCGTAAGAACAAGAAAAGAGATTAGAAGACCTGATGGATCTTATATTCGTTTTGACGACAATGCAGTTGTATTATTAAATGCTGCTGAAGAGCCAAGAGGTACACGTATTTTTGGTCCTGTAGCGCGTGAGTTAAGAGATAAGGATTTTATGAGAATTGTTTCATTGGCACCTGAAGTGCTATAAAATAGTCTGCAATATGTCTAGCAATAAGAATGTTAAATTAAAAATTAAAACTGGGGATAATGTACTCATTATTTCTGGTGATCATAAAGGTGAAACCGGTAAAGTAGTTAAAGTTTTCAGAACAGAAAATCGTGCTATTGTTGAAGGGTTGAATATGGTCAAGAGACATGTAAAACCAACGGCTCAATCACCAGGTGGTATTGTCGAGAAAGAATCACCTATCCATATTTCTAATCTCATGTTAATCGATTCAAAAGGTGTTGCCTCAAAGGTTAGATATGAATTGAAAGATGGAAATAAGTTAAGAGTATCTAAGAAAACTAATGAAATAATCTAATGAGCTATCAACCAAGACTTAGAAAGAAGTATAAAGAAGAAGTAGTGAGTCAATTAATGGAACTGTTTCAGTATAAATCTATTATGCAAGTTCCAAAAATTGAAAAAATCTGTGTCAGCCAAGGTGTTGGTCAGGCTACCTCTGATAAAAAATTAACTGACAATTCTGTTGACGAATTAACATTGATTACGGGTCAGAAAGCAGTTAAAACTAAAGCAAGGAAATCTATAGCTAACTTTAAATTACGTGAAGGTATGCCAATAGGTGCCAGAGTGACTTTAAGAAATGAAATTATGTATGAGTTCCTTGACCGTTTAATAAATGTTGCTTTACCAAGGGTAAGGGATTTTAGAGGTATTAATCCTAAAAGTTTTGATGGTAGAGGTAATTATACACTAGGTGTCACTGAACAAATTATCTTTCCAGAAATTGATTTGGATAAAATTCCAAGGATAACTGGTATGGATATAACATTTGTAACATCAGCCAAAACAGACAAAGAGGCTTTACAATTATTAACCTTAATGGGATTACCTTTCAAAAATGACTAATCATGGCTCGTAAATCAGTAATAGCAAGAGAATTAAAAAGAGAAAGAATTGTCGCCAAATTTTCTTCCTTAAGAGCAAAACTTAAACAAGAGGGTAATTGGGATGAGTTAGATAAGTTGCCTAAAAATTCTTGTAAAGTACGTCTTCACAATAGATGTAAGCTAACAGGCAGACCAAAAGGCTACATGCGTCAGTTCGGTTTGTGTAGAAATCAATTTAGAGATTTAGCTTTGGCAGGTAAAATACCTGGTGTAACTAAATCTAGTTGGTAAATATTTTTTAATCAGCTATTGTTTCTTATCAGATAATAATAGCGATAACAAAAACTTTATGTCAGTATCAGATCCAATTTCAGATTATTTAACTAGAATCAGAAATGCTCAAATGGCAGGTCATCATACAGTAGATATACCTGCTTCAAACATCAAAAAAAGAATAACAGAAATCCTTTTTGAGCAAGGGTATATCTCCAAGTACAAATTTGAGGACTCCGAAAATAATCAAGGAGTTATCAAGATTGCTATCAAATATGATAGTTCAAGACAACCTATTATCAGAAAAATGACCAGAATCAGTAAGCCTGGCCTTAGAAAGTATGTTAAATCTACTGAGTTGCCAAGGGTAATCAATGGTTTGGGTACTGCTCTTATATCTACTTCCAGAGGGGTATTAACTGATAAGAAGGCAAGAGAACTCAATGTAGGTGGTGAAGTTTTATTTTATATTTATTAACAGTAACAAATTATATTATGTCACGTATTGGAAAATTACCTATTTCTTTACCCAAAGGTGTCGAATTAACTGTTAATTCAAATAATTTAGTTACAGTTAAAGGACCTAAAGGTACGTTGGTACAACAAATTGATACAACTGCTATTAGTGTTACAATTGAAGACAACACAGCTACAATTTCTAGAGCTACTGAACAGAAAAGACACAAATCACTTCATGGATTATACAGACAACTTATCAACAATATGGTAGTTGGTGTTTCAGAAGGGTTTAGAAAAGAGATGGAGTTGTACGGTGTTGGTTACAAAGCAGATAACAATGGTCAATTATTACAATTAGCTCTTGGCTACTCTCACCCAATCATGTTTTTTATTCCTGATGAAGTGAAGTTATCTACTGAAACTAAAAAGGGTGAAGCCCCTCTTATTGTTTTAGAATCTCACGACAAGCAACTTCTTGGTCAGGTTGCAGCGAAGATAAGATCATTTAGAAAACCTGAACCATACAAAGGAAAAGGTATCAGATTTAAGGGAGAAAGTATTAGAAGAAAAGCAGGTAAAACTGCATCAAAATAGTTTTAAAACATAATATTTATGTCAAATACAAAAATATCTCGCAGAAGTAAAATTCATTTGAGAATTAGAAAAAAGGTTTCCGGAACTCCTGAAAGACCAAGACTAGCTGTTTACAGAAGTAATTTACATATTTATGCTCAGCTAATTGATGATTTATCTGGGAAGACAATAATGTCTGTTTCTTCTAAAGATGAATCAATCATTAACACCAATGTTAATAAAGTTGAGAAATCAAAATTGGTAGGCTCTTTGTTGGCAAAAAAGGCAATTGAAAAAGGAATTAAATCAATATCATTTGACAGAGGAGGTTATCTTTACCATGGAAGAGTTAAAGCTTTGGCTGATGGTGCAAGAGGAAATGTTTCTGAGGATGGTGTGAACGAACTTCTACAATTTTAAATTTTATTTTTATGTCTAAAAATGTAAATAAGGTAAAATCTACCGAACTAGAGTTAAAAGAAAAAATGGTTGCTGTTAACCGTGTGGCTAAAGTAACAAAAGGAGGTAGAACCTTTAGTTTTGCAGCTATTGTTGTAGTAGGTGATGGTAATGGTACTGTTGGCCATGGCTTAGGTAAGGCTAGAGAAGTATCTGCTGCTATCACAAAGGCTGTAGAGGATGCAAAAAAACATCTTGTAAAAGTGCCAGTTTATAAGGGTACAATTCCACACGAGCAACATGGAAAATTTGGTGCTGGTAAAGTACTCATTCTTCCTGCATCTGATGGTACAGGAGTAATAGCAGGTGGAGCCATGAGAGCTGTTTTAGAGTTAGCTGGAGTTCAAAACGTATTGGCTAAATCAAATGGTTCATCAAATCCACACAATGTTATTAAAGCAACTATCGACGCCCTTGTTAAATTAAGGTCTCCGTTGTCAGTTGCCAAAAGTAGAGGTATTGATCTTGATAAAGTATTTAAAGGATAGAAAATAATATGGAAAAGGTATTAGTAACTTTAGTTAAAAGTCCGATTGATCGTTCACATAGACAAAAATCAACGATTAAGGCTTTGGGCTTGAATAAATTAAATTCATCTGCTGAACACAACCTTACACCTCAATTGCAGGGTATGATTTCAAAGGTAAATCATCTTTTAAAAGTTGAGAAGCTCTAATATTGAATAATTTATTGAAAATAATAAAATGAAACTTTCAAATTTAAAACCTGCATTAGGTTCAAATAAAAAATCAAAAAGAATTGCACGTGGTACTGGTTCAGGACATGGTGGTACTTCAACTCGTGGACATAAAGGTGCCAAATCTAGATCAGGCTTTAAGAGTAAAAGAGCCCATGAAGGAGGTCAAATGCCATTGCAAATGCGTTTGCCTAAAGGTGGATTCAAGAACACGCACCAAAGATACAAAAGTACAAGACCTGATAGTTTCGTTACTTTCAACTTTGAACAATTAAATGCCATTTCTGTCAAATACAATGTAAATCATATTTCAACCTCTGTTTTATACAATTTAGGTATTATTCAGAAGAATGATATGATTAAAATTTTATCTAAAGGTACTTTGAATCAAGGTATTACTTTATCTGCATCACGTTTTTCAGAGTCAGCAAAGAATTATTTAAAATCAAACTCATTTAAATTCTTCCTTGAATTGAATGTTGCTTTAATTCAAGGTATTTCGAGAATTTCAGGTATTAATGCCATAGATGTTAAAGTTTTAGCACAATATTTTGATTTTATATCTGAAGATGATGCAATTCACGTAACTGATCTTGGGTCAATTTCTTCTCAATTTTCAATTGAAGCGTCTTTTATTGATCAAAGTGTAATTGAGAAATTAAATCATGTCGGTTCAAGCTATAAATTAGTTTAATAGATATTAATTAATATAATGAAATCATTAATTGAAAAGTTCAAAGAAGTATGGAGTATAATTGAGTTGAGAAATCGTATTCTCTTTACTCTTGCGCTTCTTGCAGTTTATCGTTTTGGTAGTTACATTATTCTACCAGGAATTGATAAAAATGCTATGACTGCAGCTCTTGGTAAATCGGGGGATTCTGATCCTGGTTTATTAGATTTACTTAATACTTTTTCAGGGGGAGCTTTTTTTAATGGTGCTGTTTTTGCTTTGGGTATTATGCCCTACATTTCAGCTTCTATTATTGTTCAGTTACTTGGGTTTGCAATTCCATACTTTCATAAATTGCAGAGAGAAGGAGAGGCTGGTCAAAGAAAAATGAATCAAATTACAAGATATATAACCATAGCCATTACAATGGTTCAAGGTTCTGCATACTTGAATTATCTTCATGCTGCTTTTCCTTCAGCTATATCTCAATCGGTTGGTTTACCTGTATTTTGGTTATCTAATATTATTATTCTTACAGCTGGTACTGTATTTTGCATGTGGATAGGAGAGCGTATAACAGATAAAGGTATTGGGAATGGAATTTCTCTCATCATTACAGCAGGTATCGTTGCTACACTTCCTCAAGCTTTTTGGGGTGAGTTTGGAAGCAAATTCAGTTCTTCTGCAGGCGGCCCTGTAATATTTGTAGTGGAAATTGCATTATTTATTTTAGTAGTTGTTGCTTCTGTTGCAATTGTACAAGCAGTTAGAAAAATTCAAATTAAGTTCGCTAAACATGCACTTGCTTCTTCCAATCAAATCAACGGTTTGGATCATATTCCTGTAAAGTTAAACGCTGCTGGTGTTATGCCAATTATATTTGCACAAGCAATTATGTTTATACCCGGTGCAATTGCGCAGGCTCTGGGATTTAATGCTGATCCAGGTTCATTTATATCTTCTTTGTCTGATTTTACCTCTTTTTCTTATAATTTAGTTTTCTTCATTTTGGTAGTTTTATTTACATATGTTTATACAGCTCTGATATCTAACCCAAAACAGTATGAAGACTACCTTAAAAATCAGAACGCATTTATACCTAATGTAAATAGAGGTGAAGAAGCGGAATTTATAGATGAAGTAACAACAAGAATAACTTTACCCGGATCTATTGCATTAGCTATAATTGCTGTATTACCTGGTATTGCAAGATCTTTTTTAATGATTGATACTAATTTTGCAATTTTCTTTGGTGGTACATCTTTATTAATTTTTGTTGCTGTTGTACTCGATACTATTCAGCAGATTAATGGTCATCTTTCAATGCATGGTTTTGATGGTGAAAGTAGAAATAATAGAAGAAAGTCCTTAAAAACTACATAATAATTAACTATAATTTAGATATTTGCAGTCCAATTTTAATATGAGTACAAAAAACCTAATCAAACAAGATGGAATTATAACTGAAGCATTGTCAAATGCTATGTTTAGAGTCCAGTTAGAGAACGGTCATATTATTATTGCAACAATATCTGGTAAAATGAGAATGAATTATATAAGAATTCTACCTGGTGATAAAGTTTCTGTAGAGATGTCTCCATATGACTTAACGAGAGGTAGAATTATTTATAGGTATAAATAGTATAAAATTAGAATCATGAAAGTACGTCCATCAATCAAGAAAAGATCAGCTGATTGTAAAATTGTAAGAAGAAAAGGAAAGCTTTATATCATCAATAAGAAGAATCCTAAATTCAAACAAAGACAAGGTTAATCAATCTAAAAAATCAAATTATTTATGGCAAGAATTGCAGGGGTAGATTTACCCAAAAACAAAAGAGGAGTTATTGGTCTTACTTATATTTTTGGAATTGGAAATACAAGTGCAAAAAATATTTTAGCTGAAGCTAATATTAGTGAAGATATCAGAGTAAAGGATTGGTCTGATGACAATATTAAAGAAATCAGAAGAATTCTTGGAGATAACTATAAAGTTGAAGGTCAGCTTAGATCTGAGATACAATTGAACATCAAACGTTTAATGGATATCGCTTGTTTGAGAGGTCTTCGTCACAGAAGAGGCCTACCTGTGAGAGGTCAAAGAACTCGTACAAATGCGAGAACTAGAAAAGGTAAAAGAAAAACTGTTGCTAATAAAAAGAAAGCTACTAAATAGTAATTTTCATATTTTAAAAAATTTAATATTGTTATGGCTAAAGCTGTTAAAAAGGTAAAGAAAAAAAATGTTAGGGTAGATGTACAAGGTTGTGCTTATGTACAAGCTACTTTTAACAATATCATCGTAACGATCACTAATAAATCTGGTCAGGTTATATCTTGGGGTTCGGCTGGTAAATCTAAGTTTAGAGGTTCTAAAAAGAATACGCCCTATGCTGCTCAGGTTTGCGCAAGTGAAGCTGCAAAGGAAGCATTTGAATTAGGTCTAAGATCTGTTGTTGTTTATGTGAAAGGTCCTGGATCAGGAAGAGAAGCTGCAATACGTGCAATTGATTCTGTTGGAGTTAAAGTTACACTGATCAATGATACCACACCTTTGCCTCACAATGGTTGTAGACCTCCTAAAAAGCGTAGAGTTTAATTTAATTTTTAAATCAATATATATTCAAAATGGCACGTTACACTGGACCAAAAACTAAAAAAGCCAGATCTTTTAATGAACCAATTTTCGGTTTTGATAAGTCTTTCGAGAAGAAAAAATATCCTCCTGGTCAGCATGGTTTAGCCAAAAAGAGAAAGCAGAGATCAGATTATGCTATTCAATTATTAGAAAAGCAAAAAGCTAAATATACTTATGGTGTTTTGGAAAGACAATTCCGCAAAACATTTGAAAATGCAGTAAGAAAATCTGGTGTAACAGGTGAGAATCTATTACAATTGTTAGAAGCTAGACTTGACAATGTTTGCTATCGTTTGGGTTTATCAAATACAAGATCAGGTGCAAGACAATTAGTTTCTCATGGCCATATTGCAGTAAATGGTACCGTAACTACAATTCCTTCATTTACTGTTAAACCTGGTGATGTTGTTGCTGTTAGAGGTAAATCTCAGTCTGTTGTAGCTATAACAGATTCCATTGCAGCTAATTCTTCTAATGCTAGAAAGTATACATGGTTGAACTGGAATAATTCTAAAATGGAAGGTTCTTTACTAAACTATCCTACCAGAGATTTAATACCCGAAAACATCAACGAACAGCTAATTGTAGAGCTATATTCTAAATAATCCTCTTTTAATTATTGTATCTAATATTCATATATGAGTCTATTAAATTTCCAAAAACCAGATAAAATTTTGTTACAAAAGTCTGATGACTTTGAAGGTCTTTTTGAATTCAAACCTTTAGAACCTGGTTTTGGACAAACAATTGGTAATTCTATCAGAAGAATTCTATTATCTTCACTCGAAGGTTTTGCTATCTCTGCTGTTAGAATTAAAGGTGTTGATCACGAGTTTTCTTCAATTAATGGTGTTGTAGAGGATGTTGTTGACATAATCTTAAACTTAAAGCAAGTACGCCTCAAATATATTGGAGATGATTTTGACTCTAACAGTGAAAAAATTTATGTAACTGTTTCAGGAAAATCCACTATTGTAGCTGGTGATTTGACAACAAGTACAAATCTTTTTAAGGTCACAAACCCTAATCTAGTTATTTGTAACCTAGATCCTTCGATTACAATTGAAATGGAATTAAATATTACCAAGGGACGTGGTTACATTCCTGCTGAAGAGAATCTTCCTAAAGATGCACCAATTGGCTTTATTCCTGTTGATGCTATTTATACTCCTATTAAAAATGTTAAATTCTCTGTAGAAAGTAGCCGCGTTGGTCAAAGAACTGACTATGAAAAATTAGTTATTGAAATTAAAACTGATGGTACTATACATCCAGAATATGCTATAAAAGAAGCTTCTAAAATAATGATTCAGCATTTAATGCTCATTACAGATGAGAACATTAAATTCCCTGATGAAACTGATAAAGATGACAATGTGGTTGATGAACATATCTTACACATGAGAAAATTGCTTAAAACTTCTCTTGAAGATCTGGATTTATCAGTTAGGGCTTACAATTGTCTAAAAGCAGCCAAAATTAACTCTTTAGGTGAAATGGTTCAGTATGAAACTCACGAGTTACTCAAGTTTAGAAATTTCGGTAAAAAATCACTCGTAGAAATCGAAGAGTTGTTGCAAGATAAAGGTCTTTCATTTGGTATGGATTTATCAAAATATAAGCTAGACGAAGAATAAATATTATCTAACTACAGTTACATTTTGTGCTGTGAAGTAAATTAATTAATCATGAGACACGGAAAAAAGTTCAATCATTTAAGTAGGAAATCAGGTCACAGAAAGGCTTTATTAAGAAATCTGGCTACGGCTTTGGTTAAATACAAGAGAATTAAAACAACCATCGCTAAGGCAAAAGAATTAAGAAAGTTCATTGAACCCCTTTTAACAAAATCTAAGAACAACACAACTCATTCAAGAAGAACTGTTTTTAGTTATTTCCAAAACAAGAATGTAGTAAATGAAATTTTTAATGTTATCTCTCCAGCTATTGCAAACAGACCTGGTGGTTATGTTAGGATTGTAAGATTAGGTTTTCGCCCAAGTGATGCAGCTGAGATTGCCATGATTGAATTAGTTGATTTCAATACTCTTGCTATACAATCTACTGAGTCTGATAATGATAAAAAACGTACAAGACGCGGTAAGAAAAAGAAATCAGATGAAGTTACTCAAGTTGATTCAAATGATACAATGAAAGTAGAAGAGCCTTTAGTTCAAACAAATGAAGATTCTAATGAGAATACTGATGAATCTGTAGAAATTATAGCTGATGATAATACTGATGACTCAGATAAATCTGAATAAT
>Ga0256342_1000012_pt1 | contig 19409 bp, 1 predicted proteins | sample AtltaT_19_FD_183672 | JGI IMG/M metagenome (GOLD analysis project Ga0256342, IMG submission 183672) | Metatranscriptome of freshwater microbial communities from Altamaha River, Georgia, United States - Atl_Miss_RepB_8d (Metagenome... | ecosystem: Environmental > Aquatic > Freshwater > River...
GTCAGCGAATGCACGCGGGTAAATACTAATGAAGAATTAATTGTATAGCAAATTAGACGTCACACGTCCCGGCTCGCTGTCGCAAAACAAGCGGGAGGTTGCTCGTAAATCATAAGCACAGAAAAAACAGAAATATGAGAATGTAAATGATAATCTAAGCCGAACAATATGCCTATTCTGCAGCAGCAGAAGCAGGTTTGCGCACGGAGGCCTGCGGCTTCTTGTAGGCGTTCAAAATGCGCCCGGCGAGGAACGCAGCGATGCGGGGCATCACAACGAGGCTGATGGTGGTCTTGGCTGCAACGCGAATACTCTGCTGAACGACCATATCCTGGATGAGAGAAATTCCAAAAGCCATGACCCATGAGCGGCTCTGAGCCGAGGGGAACTTCAGGCCAAAAATGATGGAAAAGTACATGGCAATCAGCATCCACAGAGCGGCCATCGTGTACGCTACAACAACCATCGGCGACGGCAGAGGCTGCTGTCGTTTGCTGGCGGTCTGACGCGAAGAAATGGCGCGAAGAGCTGCCTCCGAACCTTTGTAAACAAACCGCATGATGCCAGTGGCTTCAGCGAGAGGGTCCTTGCTGGTGTCGGCCGTCTCTGCCATGGCACCCATTTCGCGATCCCCTAAGTGAGCTGGCTCGGCTGATCTGGCAGCAGAAGGCGCTGAGCGCTGGGGTGCAACGACGTAGGAAGTGGCACGAGGAGTGGAAGATGCAGACATGGGAAGCGCACGGCGCGGAATGTACGTGCCAGTTCCGCCTTCTTGCACTTCAGCATCCAATTCTGACGAAGTAGCGGCAACCCGACGATATTCGTTTTTCCCATTGTCAAGTCGGCTAGCAGCAGGGGCAACTCCACGAAAAGTGGGAACGTCAGGAGACGGCAGGAGGTCCTTAGGTCGCGGAGCGGGAGCACCCGTCCGCATGAACTCGGGTGGCGGGAGAACGGTGGAATCGCCCTTATTGCTCAAATTGAGAGAATCGGCGATGACAGCGCGAGTGCCCTCCTGCTGCCTGAGGTTGTCCTGGGACACAGCGAGGGCGGCGCGGCGGTCGAGGCCGATGTTGCGGAAAAGGTAAGCGAATATGAATGATGGAGGGAACATGAGGAGCGATGAGATAACACCGGCCATGATTGTTTGAAGAATAGTAGTCTGTCCCGTGCCAGCAAACAAGCCACCAACAGCCATGTTGCCGATGACGATGCAGAACAATACAGTGATGCGTCGGGGGCGAGTGTAGACGCTATTGCGCGGCTTCCACACGCACGACAAGAAGAGATGTTCTTGGCTGACAAGGTCGAAAAATTTCTGTCTGAGAAGCTGCAGTTTCTGCGCGATGTTGCCTCTGAATAGCCTCTTCATCATCAAGAAATCACCGGAATTCAGAACGTCGTTCACGTTGACCTCAGATGATGCGCCTGGCTGCGCCGATGCACCATGTGAGGGGTTCAACTTGGCGTCCGTCTCGCGATTGTCGGCCCTCCAGCCGAGCCACATGGAGACACAGTAAACAAAGAACAGACACGAAACAAATATAAGTGCCAACGCGTTGCTCATATTGATCTGGGTGAATAACTTCGCATCCCCAACAGGATCGGGAGTGTTCATTTCCGGAACCACTTGGTCGTTGGCTGAGCCAAACTCGGTCAAGTGAAAGCAGTGGCATACAAGTTGCCCGGCATCGAAGCCGACTGCAATGCAGCCTTCTCCGTCCCAGTCTGGAACAGGAACTTTGTTGTGATTGAAGTATCTGCACGTCTCGACAGTTCCGTCGCCAGAGGCCACCAGCAGACGTCGACTGCTGCTGTTTGCAGATGGGGCAGCAGTGAGGGGCATCATCAGCACGATGGGAGCAGCCAAACCTTCGACGGGAACGGAACCACCACCACCATCACTAAACGCCAACGAAGAAACGCCTGAACCAATGGATCTGCTGGAGGCAAAGGGCGATGTGGCGTACGCGGCAGCAACGGTGGACACTGACGCGCCATCAACAACCTCAAGCATACCGGGAGGAGTCGCAAACGACGCAGCCCCAGGGGATGAGCAGCCCAGAACGGCATTTCCAGAATTCAAATCCGATGCAGAAGCCTTGCTAGCTGCGAGGGCAAGAGAGCCGCTGTTGATTTGGGGTGAATCCTCCCCGGCGACTTGATTGGAAGTAAGAGCATCGGCGAGGGAGCCAACAGAGTCAGACACTTTTGAGCCCTCAGAGCTGCCGCCGCCGCCAACCATGGAGCCAAGAGCACCCACCATTGATTTCGCCCCCAAAGAGGAAATGCCGGCACCGGCTGCAGATGCACTGGTAGAAAGTGAGGTCATGACGCTGACCATGGCAGACTCTTGTTCTTTGGAGCAAGATCCTTTGGCGGCATCAATAAGGGATTTCACAGAGTGCAAGGCAGTGGTGATGGCAGAGGCGGGGGGCTTGGCAGAGCACACGCGCATGCTGGTGGCGTATGGGCAAACAGATGCTCCAGGCAAGGATGCAAGGGCACTTAAAGATCCAAGAAAATCTTCACAGGAGCCGACTGCTAAAGCAGAGGCAATCTTCTGCTTCAAAGTCTCAGCTTGAGATGCCAAGAGCCTGCGACCTCCTTGGGCGACGGAAATGTTGAGGACGCGTTGTACACGAGAAGATGCACCCCAGGAATCGAAGATGTAGGCAATGACCCGAGTTTGAGCGCCCGCGGCTGCAAGAGGCATGACCAAATCGTAAGAGTTTTTGTCCGTCGACAAAATTGGAATTTCGTCCGCCGACCCCATGATCAAATATCGAAATTCGTATTTAAGGGGCAAGTCTTCGGCTGAATCCTCCCAATATGAACATTTCAGGGAGAAAGTATCCATGAGGGCACGCCCGGATAGAGGCGTCACAGTGAACGATCCCGATGCGGGGGGGGAATTGATTTGAAGGAAAATATCTGCTACACCCAGCTGCAGGCCTGCAGCCTGTCCAGTAAGTCGGAATCCATATGATTGGCCGGGTTGCAAAGCAAATTGTGACAGAACTAGCATCGGGGCATCGAGAGCAGAGCGAACGCGATCAACGTCACGAGATCGGTTGGTGCTAGACACATAAAGGACATTTTCTCCAGATATTTGCGACCACTCAAAAGAAACTACTGTACCCGACGGTTCAAAAGAAATAGATTGCAGTGTGATTTTATCATCAGCGTTGAGCTTGGCCTTGGTGATGGGCGATATGCCGACACGGGTCGGTGAGCCGCGAGTGACAGTGATAGTTGCAGAAACGGAATGAGAGCGCGAGTCCTTCATCACAGTCAACTGAAAATCATAAGACCCGGGGGAGAGATGCGAGAAAGGGATCCTTAAAATGTCCACATCCTGCTCAAAGAGAGCAGCGGCAGTTGGAAAGCAAGGTAAACCCCCCACCAAGCACGACCACGAATACGAAAAATTCGAACGTGAAAAATGATCAAAATCGATTGAGCGAGAAGCGTCCAAAACAATATCATCCGTCACGGAAACAACGCGGTGGCCTCCGTCGATAACGGCCAAAATTGGAGCGGGCTTTGCAACAAGTGTGACTTGACTAGAGCCAACTGAACTGTTTGAACCTAAGGGCGTCGCATAAAAGCCGAGCACGTAAGTTCGTCCTGGGATAAGAGTGTTCTTCTCGATGTACAACTGCGGGGTGAAGACAGTTTCCTGATCAAGAAGCGGTAACGGCGCTGCGGGGGACACAGATATCCACTTCCATTCGAAAGAGAAACTGGGTGATGAGGGTCCACAAACCGAAGGTTTCACTTGGGCTTTAATGCGCTGAACGGATGAAGAATCGACGGAGCGAGAGGAACCACTTTCAATCACAACAGTTGGCAAAGAAGACACGACTTTTTGGATCGAAACGAGAGCATCAGTAGATACATCAAGAAAATTGGTCACACGGACCATGAACGAATATGAATATCCTGGAGGTAACAATGATGCTGGAAGCGAAGCAACAGGTTTGTTGTAAAATCCGCGCATAAAGCTGCGAATATCGGCGTCATTGATGGGCGCGGGTAATATTCCCCAAATGAATTGCAGAGGTCGTCCGCCGCTTCCTGCACTGGACGATGCATCAAGTACAACAACATCGCAGGCACTCACAAGAGAAGGAGATTTGATAATTGGGATTGGCGCTGGTGGATTCTTAGGACGATCGACAGCAACGGAAACGGACACAGCATATGAAGATATGAAGAAGCGGCCGCTACCCGAAGGGAATTCGGACTTTTGGATTGTAATTGCTCCAGGAACAAAGGAGATTCTCTGACCGGCAACAATAGTCGCGCCAAAACCAAGAAAGACATTGAGCAAGGTGGCGCTGCTCCAGCTGCACAAGGCGTCGGCTGGGTTGGCAGCTAGAAAAGCAATTGTTTCTGAAGTGAACACTTGGGAACAAGGCCCCGGAAGAGCCATGCTGGCTTGGTTGGTCGGAACATCGAATTGAATGGTGATGCCCGACACTGTATCGGTGAACATGGATGAAATCACTCGGGGGGATTGCGCAGGCATAGATTTAACTTTGAAAGGGGATCCGGTCAAGTGCACTCCATTGAATTTAACGTCCAAAGAGAACAGGCCATCCATAGGTAGCGAGTAGCCAAATGTGCCATCAAAGAAAAAGACGGCAGATACACTGATGGATAATTTGCCAGCAGCATCGTGTTCTATAATACCAACTGAGTTCTGAGATCCTCGCGATTCAAGAGAAGCCTTGACCTGCTGATACAACGATGTTTCCGTCAGGATGTTCGAGAAAGAGTCTCGCAAAGTCACTGAAAACGACGACTGAGCGCCTCTGACGCTCAAAACAATGCCGAGACCAGCTACGATGGAATGTTTGTGAGACACAGAAGAAGGAACAACCTGAAATAGAATGGGAGAGTTCTGTATAGCCGAGCCAATGTATGAAACAGTTAGCGAGTACTGCCCAGCTACGGTTACGTTGTACTTGAGATTGTGCAGTCCGGCGCTGAAAGGCTGGGACGACTGAACCGTCTCGACGAGAGCGGTTGCCGACTGACCTTTGAGACGGCCAAGAAAAGAAGGGCTGCTGGCAACAATATTGCTGAATTTGTCACGGGGTTCGACAAAGAATTCAACGTGTTCGCCACCAACAACACTCGACATGGACAAAGGACGTACGATAGAAAATGCCGATGCAACAACACCAGGCTGCACTTCTACGAGAATCGTATTTGATATTTCTACGCCTCGCACGACGAACGCAACTCTGTAGACACCAAGTTCAACGACCGAAAATTGAGAGTTAGCGGTTCCAGTGAATTGATCCATCACACTTCCATGAACAGTAGTTGGACCAACAAGAGAACTTGATAAGTTTGAAAATCCACCAACGCCAACAAGATTGCCAAAGTTGTCGAAGCATGTAAGTGATGCGGCGTAAATTGTCCCTGCAAGAGCCGTGCGAGCACCGGTGACGACGGATTTCGTAGCAGATGGGAGCGACGGCTCGATGAAAACAGTAAATGGAGAGCCGATGACGTGGGCGCCACTGTCCAGTCGAACACTGAGCGGGAAAGAGCCACTGAAGGTTGCAACATATGACAAAGATGCAGTGCCAATACTAAGTTGCGATTGAGAAAACAATGTGCTGGATGAGCCTAGCGCGGCAACAACGCTGGCAGAAAGAAGATTATTGGAACCATCTTTGACGACAACAGAAAATGCCGATGCTCGTCCAACAGTGGCGAAGATCAAACCACTTCCAGTTGCACTCGTCAGAGTTGGGCTGGCATATCCTGTGGCAGAGCGAACGCGGAATTTGCCCTGAGGATTGTTGTTCACAGCGATGAGTGAGGTCGCTAAAATCTCGGATTCATAGCCGACAGTGAGTGTGAATGAAGCCGCAGATGGTGGAGTGTATGTGATCAAAGCGCAGTTGCAAGATTCGTCATAGTTGATGGCGAAACTGGATGCCCCGGATACTTGTAACGAATTATATATGCTTGGATTCTTGATCGCGTTCTGGAATCTGTCACGAAGATTGACCTGAAATCTTGTGGGCTGACCGGGAAAAGCGTGTCTGAGTGCAAATCCGGAAACAGTTGACTTCTGCGCACTGACGGCAGACGGCAAGAAGATAACGCTGAAAGGAGAACCGAATATGTGTTTGGAACCCAACTTGATGTGCACATGGTAATCGCCAGCAACGTAGCCTGTGATGTTGAATAATTTGCGACCCTGACTTAGAGAAACTCCGGGAACTGAGGTGCTACCGCATCCACTTTTGCAAACCAGGACACAAGTAAAAGCATCGTCAGCTTCAATGACAGCGTTCTGAAATTTGTCATACGACTGAAAAATCCAAGATGAGAACTCTCCAGTGTTCAAAAAGCTAGGAGTGGCACCGACGAGCCGCCCATTTTCAGGTGCATCAGCGCCAGGTATCACCGTGATGTTGGAGGGAGACCCGGCAGACACGATACTTCCTGATGTTCGAGTTAAAAGGGCATGAATTGAGTAGGAGCCAACTTTGCTAATCGTAATGGTGGCAGAAAATACAGCTGATGCAGAGTTGTAGACGAGCGCAATAGTCCTCACTGGATTGCCACCATTGATGCTGACGCTGACTTCTTCACCGTTGAATGACGCTTGATTGCCATATATATCAACTGGCGATAAAGAAGCCACAAACGAATTGTCGGCAGTAACCAAGTCTAGCGATAGACTGAAATACGACTTGAAGCGATCGATGGAACTAGCAGTGACTAGAATTGAGAATGAAGCGCCGCTTTGAATGGGAATGTTTGCCAAAGTAGCACCAAATTCGTATGATCCGGCAAGATACATCGGCACACTGCCAGAATATGTACCATCAAGATGATCAGAGACAGGAACAGAGATAGCAGAGCCGGTTGAAGCTGCAATCAATGCTGCAGAAACAATGGACCCTCCGGTAGAAAGAGAGTTTCCGAATCTGTCAGCGGAGGCAAGAGAGAATCTGAAGGACTCTCCGGCAATCAAAGACGGCGTCTGGACACTTAGCATGCTCCTCGGCCCAGAAGCAGGTCCGGGTAGGACGATGGAAGAGAAAGGGCTGCCAGAAACATGGAATCCATTTCGCACAGCAGTGACGGTGATATTCCCGGCACTCGATAATTGAAAAGATGTAGAGTAAGAGCCGTCGAGGTTGTCGGTGACACTGGGCGAGAAGGGCTGGGAACGAGTCGCAACTGTCACTCTGAAAAAGTTGCCCCCGACAGTGACAGGATTTCCAAAATCATCTGCAGTGACTACCTTGAATTGCAGCGTCTGCCCGACAACCATCTGAGAGCCAATGAACACTAAAGAGGACAACGAGGCGCAAGATGGCCCCACTAGACTCTCGGCGATAAACGGTGATCCTGGAACACTCAATCGGTCACTACCCGATAGCAGCGAAATAGAAACCTGTAGAGCCCCAATTGCGCTGGCAAGATATGAAAATGTATACCGAAGAAGAGCCTTATTCCATACAGCGTTCCCTGATGAAATGCTGTTGCCTCTGGAAGAGACTTGAAATGCAAAGGACTGTAGACCATCAGAAATAACATTACCGAAGGAATCTCTTGCGATAATCTCAACACCCACAAGGGAGCCGATATAAAGCTTTCCGAGTCCAGCTCCTGACACTAGAGTTGTGGCAGCAGCAACAGCCCCAGGTTGAATGGATATGGATGGCAGATACTTCACAACGCTGAGACCGTGCATTACAGAGAGAGAGTAAACACCAGCAATAGTGGGAGTCCAACTCGCAATTTGAAATCCGTCATCTTGAATGCTGAAGCTCGCAGAAATCAAAACAGAAGCTGAACCTTGCAATGTTGCAATCGCAGCGAGATTTTCAGGGCCTGAGTACGGGTCCAAACGTTGAAGATTTCCGAAAGCATCTCGAGGAGACACAGAGAAACTCCGACGCACACCGGCTGTTCCAGATACGTCAGCGTTGCTGCTTACTAGAGTCATTTCTGACACAGTGGTGGATGGGGTCGCAACCACGCGGTAGGGAGAGCCCTGAACATGGTCCCCGAACAAAGTTACCGAAAGAGTGTAGCTGCCAACCGTCGGAATCGTGTATGAAAATGAAATGAGATTCGGCGACTTTTCAAAGGCTGTTACCGGAACAAATAAATTAGAAAATTCGAGATTCAAAGAAACGACAACGTCATTTTTGAAGCTGCCAGACCACATGTAAATATTTTGAATGTTGGCAAGACGCAAATCGAAACCTGATGGCTGATTGACAACGGCTGAGAACAATCCATTGCCGAAGGGCTTGGATCTTGCAGCAACGGGAGACAAAGCATTTGTGTCAGAGTCGTCAACAAAAGTGACAGCCATGGGAGAGCCCGATACCGAAGTGGAACCAGATGATACGGCCACAGAGTACGATCCGCGACGAGATACTGAGTAGGTGACGGAATAAGTGCCATCAGAAATGTCGACCGGTTGTCCTGCAGCGTCAGACGACCACACAACATCGGAAGAGCCTGCAGCAAGAACAGCGATTAAAAAGGTTTCTCCGCCAATTGAAATCCGGTTGCCAAAAACATCCCGGGCAAGAATTTCGAAGGACGAAGGACTGGATACGTGCCCACCGCCGACATTGCCTGATAAAGTACAAGCAGCTATGGAAATGGTTCCAGGAGAGATAAAAACAGCGATGGTTCCTGAGCCGGCTAAAATCTTGTTAAAGGACACGGACAACGCGTAAGTAGCGGCACGGGTCACTAACAAGCTGCCCTCAAATACTCCCAGACTTGACGAAAGCGAAAAAGGAAATGTTTGAATGTCACTCTCGTCCTCACTGAATACTGGGCGTCTAAGTAGCGCCGCTTCTGGTGCGGTACCAGATGAGGATATCGCATTGTAGATGGCGTCACGAACAAGGACTGAAACACCAAAAATACTACCAGCAGGCATTGAGGAAGTCAACGAAACATTGAAGTTCTGAGCATAGGCGGGGCCTGGAGCAACTTTCAAGCCTCCAAAGGGAGAATCCATTATTCCCACGCCGTTGCTTGATATGCTCATGTCGTAAGTCGAAGCGTACCACGGAGTGTAATGAAGAGTGTACGTAGAGTCCTGGTTATTGACAATTCTGCTATCTACGCATAAATACGTTCCCGACTCGAGAGCCAAGTGTGCATCGTTGGCGTCACCATGAATGCAAGGGCCGTTGAATGTCCCGGACGGTACAAATGACACGACAAAAGAAACCACTTCGCCAAATGGATCAAACTCGCATTTGTTACCAAAAGAATCGGAAGTTTGAATGGTGACAGAAGCTACAGAGCCGGGGGTGGCGGCAAGCAAACCAGATCCAGAAGCAACGCAGCGGGAAGGATCAACACGACCTGCAGAAACTACAACAGAGAAGGGCGCGTCAACAATCGGTTCTCCTGCTATCAGCACACTCACCAAAAGTGATCCTGTGACAGTTGGTGATATTGTGGAGAAGTAAACTCCATCAGAACATGTGCTCTGGGACACAGACTCCGATTGGTCCGATGCCTGACTAGATACAAGAAAGGCGTACCCACATCCGGTCAAAGAACCAAATTCGTCTCGAGCAACAACTCCGAAAGACATAGAATTTCCCGCAATAATGGATTTCTTGAGAGGTGCAGTGGGACTGAATGATGATGTGCGAGGACTGGCAACACCAGGGAGTACTTCAACCGAAAAGGGTGATCTGAAGACTGCTGCGGCGGTGGCTTGATTGGTGATACTGACAATGTAACTTCCGGAAATGGAAGATGCATGATAATGTACATACGTTCCGTCTGCATTTGGAACGGCCTCCGCAGAATACTCGTTGCTGCTGCTGGAGAATAAGAGTAAGAATCTGTCGGAATACACGGTGCTCGATCGCAAATTGCCAAATGCATCGTATGCGGACAAGTATATCGGTTGTGTGGAACCGGCACGAAATGTATTTAAGCCAGATCCGCTAGTGACCGTTTGCGAAGGGTCCACCAGGGCAGCGAGAACGTTGACGGATGCGGGCTTGCCTACAGGAGACGCGCCAGAAAGGGGGTCAGGTGAAAAAGAGACCGACAGAGAGTAAGTGCTGGAAAACGTGGCAGAGAAAACCGCTTCGTAAGTACCATCAGAGGTATATGCAACTCTTGATGACAGATCTATGTAGCCGAATTTGGCATTCAAATTAAACAGCTGGCGATCGTACATGTTGCCAAAGGAGTCACGAACATTCATGAACAAATTGCTGAGTTTTCCGGCAGTCATAGTTGCTAGAGCAGAACCCGTCAGAAAAGAGGCAGTAGCTGAAGGTGCAGCAGCGACAACCTTGGTAGAAAAAGGAGAACCGAGAATGTGGGCTGCATTAAGGAGAATAGATACCGAGTATGTTCCGGCAACTGTACCAGTGTACTGCATGCTGTATGAGCCGTCTTGATTATCGAGAACAGCAGAAACTACGGGAGAAGGCCCAATACTGATACTCATAGACACAGCGTCGCTGCCTAGACTTTTGGTGATGGCATTCTGGTACATGTCTGTGGCTTGAATTTCCCAGCTGAAAAAATCCCTGGCTTGGCAACCTGCAGGTGAACAATTTTGATCGGAGCTGGTAGCCAAAGAGTGAGAAGGCGACACATCTACCGCAAATATATTGAAACGGTCAGATGTGCTGATCCTTTGACCGTTGTACGAAGCCGCCAACGCCCAACCGCCCGAACTCCGCGAAACTTTCGAGATGGCTAAAGATAAAACTGCAAAGGTGGAAAAGGAGGCAACAAGTGAAGCTTCAACTTTTTGATTGTCTGCACTTGCAGACACCGTGAGTAACGAAGAGTCAAATTGTTGGACGTTCATTCCAGCAGAATCACGGAAATACAACGAAAAAGTGCATGCACGGCTGGCCGGAACTGGACGGCTGAGGTCAAACCCGACAAAAAAAGACTTCTGCGCATTCACAGCGCCAAGCGATGAGACGCCAGAAATTGAGAATGGGCTGCCCTGAATGTGTGCGCTGGACACGAAAATCGACAATGCGGATGCTGCAGCAGGCACTATGTAAGTGATCTTGTAGAAACCTGCAAAGTCAGGAACCTGCAGATCGTTGTCCAAAATTCGAACTACGCCAACAGCAGATCCAGTAGACAGTGTTGCTGTGACTTCGGCAATCGCACCGTAAGGAAGCACGTTGCCAAATTCATCACGAAGTCGAACAAAGGCATTAACGATCGAACCAGAAATACCTCCTGCAGTACCAGACCCTACCGCATCACAGGCAGAAGGAAAAACTTGACCGGGTGTCACCGAGAGAGCGAAAGGAGAATTGGCAACTGAGCGAAAATCAAGCTCACCGCGCACATCGACGCTATAAGCACCGGCACGGGTTAGAGTGTGTTCAACGCGGTGCAGTCCAGAAGGCAGAATTGAGGAAATTGTGGGCTGCGAAGACATGCCCGTGGCCTTGAACACAAATTTGACACGGAATTTGTTGCTCCCGATCACTTTTTGAGCAGCTGGAGCACTCGCATCGACAAAAACTTCTAGTTTGGAGCCTGCGGCCGCAGCTGATATTCCATTACCAGAGGTGATGATGCTGTCATATCCTGCACCAGCGGCAGCGAATTGTACGCCGCGCAAAGGAGAGCCTGCAATGTGCTGCCCATATATTCTGGTGCTTACAGTGTATGTGCCAGCGGCGTTGATGACAGCAACAACAAGGTATTGACCATTATCAAGGTCCTGCACATCCGCATTGAAAAATGATGGACCCGCCAAAGCAACTGCAACAAAATCGCCGCCAGATGTGCGATTATTTCCGAATTTGTCTACTGTTTGAATGGTCCAAAATGTTGTGTCTCCGGTGATTCCAAAAGGGTTCAGATTTTGAGGAGAAGGAATGACAGATCCAAACTGATAGGAAAGCCTGGGAACACAAGCAGGGTGGGGAGTCACGCTGACATTGTAGGGGGAGCCCGCTGTGAAGTTTCCGTTCAAGAGAACAATTAGAGAATAAATTGCAGAGGCCGTAATCGTGTAAGTAACATCATAGGAACCATCGCGTTTGTCTTCGATAGATGAGGAGACTACGGTGGTGCCTGATTGTAAAGTTGCAACGAAAGTTTCACCCCCTCGAGTAACTTTGTTTCCAAACATGTCGAAGGAGGAAATGCTGAATGAACTTGAAAATCCGGCGCCTGCAGAAGATATTCCGGAACCAAAACTTGCGCATGATTGCGCGAAAGCAGAATCAGGAGATACGCTTACAGAAAAAGGAGAGCCCGCGATATGCGCGCGTGTTGAGTTCATCAAAATAGAAACAGAGTAAACTCCGGCACTGGTGAAAACTGAAGTGTGTTCGTATGTACCGTTCTGCAGATAAGAAAAAGGAAAAATACCAGACGTAGGCCCAGCGAACTCGAGCAAGAATGCGGATTGTAAAGAGGTATGAGCGTTGCTGTAACCGTCGCGAGCACGAACAAGCCAAGATTCTGAGCGACCGGCAACTGTTGTGCGAGAGAGGACAGTTAAATTGCTTGAAAATAACTCGGAAGCTGACGAAGGTGAAACAATCGTTTGAAAAGGAGGTTGAATGACACCAATAGGAAGACCAAGTGTCATGCTGTAAACTCCGGCAACTGTAGCGACAAAAATCACGCTATAGTCGCCAGAACCAACATACGATTGAGAAACCAGCATGGGCCCCGGAAGGGGAACAGCCAAGTTGGCAGAAGACAAACGAAAAATGATGTCTGAAGCAGCAAGTTTGTTACCAAATGTGTCTCTGGCGCTTAATAAGATAAGACCTCTGGACCCAGCAACCGCGTGAGGAGGATATTGAGTGATAACAGAATTGTCCACAGCCAAAGCCGACGGGGAGACGATGACAGTAAAGGGTGACTTTGAGATAGAAGTCCCAAAAAGATTCACGTCTACCTCATATGTGCCCGACAAAGTGGCCATAAATTGACCTTGATAAAATGGGCCAACAATACGAGTGGCACTTTGCGTCGCCTGAGCACCGCCGGGACCAGTGAAAATGCAGGAAAATGCATCGGCAGCTTTTGATGGATCTTGAAGATTTGAAAATTGATCACGTGCCTCAATAGTAAAATTGCTGAATGATCCGGCAACAACACTCTTCACTCCTTCAGAACGAGCGATGGACCCTTCAGAATTGGAGAACGAAGGCAAAACATGCAACGCGAAAGGGGACCCACTAATATGCACGGAACTGCTGTCAGTAGAGCCGATTTTAATGGAAAATGTGTATACGCCTGCAACCGTAGCGACATAGCCAATGGTGACGACGCTAGAAGAAACCCCAATCTGCCTTAGAAGCACGGAGGTGGAACCCAACGTCAGCGACGAAAAAACTTGAGAGACAGTATTCCCTGAAATCATACCGATACCGAATCTATTTCGCACAGTTAATTTGAGAAGGTTTGAGAAACCAGCTATAGCTGCGGGAAGAATTGGATTTGAAAGAGAGCTTTTTGCAGGGCTCGGAACAAGATCTAATGGAAATACCGTCACACTAAAGGGCGAACCACGAACATGGATACCATTCAAAAGAACTCTCATTTGCAAAGCACCGAAGACTTTGATGTTGTAGGTAACTTTTACAGTGCCATCTGGCTCATTGCGGACCCAACCCAAAGCAGCCGATGCGCTTTTGCCAGAGAAGAGCATGGCGTTGAATTTGTCCGCAACAGAGAAAGTGTTGCCGGCAGAGTCAGAGAATTCAATGTGAAGTACGGTTTTCACAGTAGAAGAAGCAAAATCGGAAGCAAAACCGATGGCAAGGAGAGCTACGGCTCGAAAGCCGATAGAGTTCCCAGATGCATCATTCAAATCAATGATAAATGATGTGTCAACAGCCGCAGTGGCGGCAGTCAACCCTTCACCAGAGAGAAATGAAGAGGAAGGCTGCATTACATCTGGAATGACCGTGGTGCGAAAGGGAGATTTGTTGGGAAACTTCCCTAGGTGTATGCAACCATCGAGAAGACACATGGAAACAGTAGATGAATATCGACCAGCAGCAGTTACGACGAAAGAGACACCATATGTTCCGTCCTGGAGATCGACAACAGACATTTGAATGGGAACCGGATTGGTTACGATCGGAGATATTGAGGCTAAAAAAGTGAGGCCACCGTTGGAGAGCTGATTGCTGAACTGGTCAAGCGCTACAATACTAAAATTCGACAAGGTACCAGCCGTTGCTAATCGAAGAACTGTCGATGTGACGTAGCTGAGAGTACGGCAAACCAAATTTGGACGAATTTCAAGGGAAAACGGAGAATTTGATATATGCTTGCCCCTGAAACTTATCGAAACTGCATAATATCCTGAAACAGTGGTGGCGAACCTTCCTTCATAAAATGATTCAGGTGAGCGAGATGGCCTGGCGGCCAAAAATGACACTTTCGGAGATGCCACTTGCACAATAAACAGCAAAAGATTTTCAGGGGTAGCCAGCGTGATACGATTCGAATAAAGATCATTCACTTGGACTACGAATTCGACAGTTATCCCGGCGGTAGCAGCTGCGAAAGAATTCCCGATCAGGATGCAACGAGAAATTTCAGCGACACTCGGATCTACTCGAACACTGTATGGAGAAGACGCAACAGAAGATCCGTTCAAAGTGATGTCCAGCTGATAAGTAGCAGCAACAGTCATTAATAGCTCAAATGAATATACACCGCCTGAAGTGCTGAGACGGGCGTCAGTAAGTACAATACTGGACGTGGCTTTGACTTCGAATAACGCATCAGCAAGAGACCGAATATTTCCAAACATATCTCGAGAAGTGACTCTGAACGAAAGTGTCGAACCAGCCAGCACAATAGTGGAAGATATGGAAACCAATGATGTCGCAGCTGAAATAAAACCGGGCAGAACATTTAATGTAATAGGCGAGCTACCAATCGGAAGAGAATCGTATTTGATGAATACAGAAAACACTCCTGATGTCGTTATCGCAGAAACAAACCCATACAAATTTCCAGACACGTGACTTACCGAAGATTGAGCCCCAGCAGAGAAAAGTGAGGCGAAACTGGAGTTACCAGGTCTTGCGTTGCCGTAGCGATCACGAGCAAAAATAGAAAACTGACTGGAAACTCCGGCTGTGACTGCTGTGAAAACGGAATAAACACTGGATGATGCACAGACAACGTTTGGAGATATTGCGATGGATATCCCCGAATTGCTCAGAAGTCCGCTCAATCCAGCAGGAGTCTGCATTGATGCGACAACAGAAAAAGTGCCTGATAACGTGCTCAAAAATGACGCATCATACGCGCCGTTGCCTTTGTCAGCAACAATGGCGGAAGCGATGATAGTAGATGATGAATCAACAATATTTAAGGACAGCGAATCAGATCCTGATGTGCGAGAGTTTGAAAAGATGTCCTTGCTCTGAATAGCGATCACGGCTTTCACGCCAGTGATGGCAGAAGGAACAAATGATATTATGGAACGAGCAGGTGTGGAAGTTGAGGCTAGGACAGCTGTACTGAATGGGCTGCTACGTATGGGTTGATTGATACTGACACTGTTATCCTGAACTAGAGATATTCCGATGGAGTACGCTCCAGAAATTGTTGGAACGTAAAAGAGAGCGTGTTCGCAACCGGATATTTCCGAGACCTGCAGAGCAATAGATGCCACAGATGATGTAGCAACGGCGACAAATGATGGCGTTGAGGCAGTCAACTTGTTGCTGTATTGGTCTTTGGCGCAAATTGAAAATCGGGTCGTCGAGCCAGCAGTTGATAAAGAGAGCATGTTGCCATACACAATAGACTTCGCAGCACATGCCAACGCAGTCGTTACACGAAAAGGGATGGGAGATGATTGAATGGGACCAAACATGAGAGAAATCGACACGACAAAAGTTCCGGAGACAGTTGCAGTGAAGGCACTAACGAATCTTCCACTGCTCAAGTAACGAGAAGATGCGACAAAATTGGAAACACCACTGCCAGAAACAATTGCGCTGACAGGAGAAACAGATTGAGCGAGGTCGTTGCCGAAAGTGTCACGCGCTGTGATAGTGAAAGACGAAGAAATGCCAGAAGTGACAAGAGTCAACCCCTGACCAGTAGCAATTGACAAAGAAGCACACAGAACATTGGGAGCAACCGCTAGTTTGAAGGGAGATGCGCTGATGTCGGCCATATCCTTGCCGACTTTGACTGCGATCGAATGGTTTCCAGCGATCGTGAGCAATAATTCAGCTACATAGGAGCGCGTCACATCAGAGAAAGGGCATGTTCCATTGAAAACTTTGGGCGTAGCTTCATGGTCAAAATGAGAAGATGTTATTCTCGAGGCGCTTATCCAGAATACTTCGCCCCCTACACTCTTAATATTGCTGTATCTGTCGCTGCTGCTGATGTCGAAGAGAGTGGGAACACCAGCAGTAACAGCATAATTCTGGGTGAAAACAAGGGTTGAGAATACAGGATCCGCAAATGAAGGCACCACCGTTATTAGAAACGGATTTCCGCCCAGTGGACTATCATTTAAAAACAAATTCACAGCAAAAGCTCCGCTTTTAGTGATTGTCAATTCGAGTTGGTAGGCACCGGTGCCCAGTTCATTGGAAGAGTACTCATACACAGATGAGGGCACGTTGGGAATGGAAACGGATACAGACCCGCCACCGGAGGTCGTTCTGACGTTGCCATATTTATCGATGGCGGAAATAACAAAAGTTGTTGGAGTACCGGCAGTTCCAGTGCTTGAACTGAAGCTGACGGATGACATGCTTCCAAAAGCAAAGCCCGGAACCAGTGATGCCACTGTCGTTACCGAAGTTAACTCGCCTTGGAAACGGAGAGAGAACTTGTAGCGACCGGCCAACGTGTAGCGATAAATAACAGCATAGCTTCCGTCTGACTGCCCCCTAATGCCTGGAATGCCGACTGTAATGGACGAGCCTGACAGACTCACGGCTTCAACATCAGCAGCAACCAAAAAATTGTCGCCAAGAGAATTCGAAAAGTTCGTTCTGAGATTTCCGAAAGAGTCAAAGGTGTGAACATAAAATTGCGAATACAACCCGGCAGTGCCAATAGAGGCGCCAACACCATCTAGAAAAAGATCCTTCTGGACAGCGCTGGAAGCACCCACAATGAACACTTGGGGGACGGTGGAGCCAGACAGGGTCAAAGTTTCGCCATTTTGAGCGGGTTTGGTGTAAACAATGTCTGCCGATATCGTATACTGCCCTGACCTGGTAAAAAGAGCCGAAACTCTGAACGCCGAGGAGCTTGGGGAGCCTCGCAACGTCACTGGAGTGAACAAAGATGGACCGCTGATCTTCACATCGGTGACTATGTTGCCGTCACTGGAATCAGAGAAAGGGTTGACTATCCAAGCATTTCCATGGGCATCCGAGACTGTTAAATCGATACTGAAAGAAGAACCCGCAACAGCAGCTACACGATCCGTCAAGAATGAAGACCGGGAAGCACTGAACCCGCTTGATTGAATGTAAACATCCGATGGTGAGTCGATGACATTGTGGCCACGAACAGTGCAGGACATTTTCACGATACCTGATGCGTTTGCAGAGTAAGACACGATGACAGTGCCAGAACCGGCAGGGCCATCGCTGACTGAGAATGAGAACAGCGGCGACAAAGAAACATCAGCTGAAAATCCGCTTTGAGTGACAAGATTGGCATACTTGTCTTTCAGAGTGAGGCTAAAAGTTGTTGTGGCTGAGACGATGGAATAGTACGCCCCTTTGCCTGACTTTGAGGAGAATATCGCAGATGGAACAGTGGGCTGTACGTTCCAAGAAGGTCCAACCGTGGAGATCGGGGTATTAGCATAGAAAATTGAGGCTTGATATATGCCAGAAACCGTAAATGCACTGCTTGAGTTGACAGAGACAGTGTACAAACCTCCAGGTTGGACAACCGCAGACAGTCGCTGACTACTTGGCTCTGAGCCAGAAGGCGATGCTGAGAATTGTGGAATAATTTCCGATGACTCCTTTCTAATGTTCCCGAAACGATCTAGAAGAAAAAAGGAGATGCTTTGAGGAATCCCTCCAGCAACAACGTTTGGGGCAGAGACAGAATAAAGAGAAGATGAAGGAGCCCCAGAAATTATCGGTGATACAACTACTTGGAGAGGAAATCCAGAAACAAGTGTATCGCCGATTTTGACATTTAAGGAGAATGTAGCTGACACTGTTAGCAAGAATTCGATGCTGGCTTTCCCGTTAGAGTACACAGAAGGACAAGTTGAACAAAAGGTATCACCAATAAAACCTTTGTAGAAACCAGCACCGTGTGTTGCTTGATTACCATATTCGTCAACCATTTGGACCACGGCAGAGAAAGAGCTACCGGCGACAGCGGTTTGTGGAAATGATGTGGCGAAAGACAACGAAGCGCAACCGAAAGCGTTCAAAACCTGTCCAGCAAGCAAAGAAGTGCCTGAACGACCTCCAATCATTGAGTTGATTTGGTAAAAGGCCGCGCGAGTGGTTAAAAAGGTCACTGAATAAGTGGAGTCAGAGGTGTAGCTGTGCGACGTTTGGAATGTTGCATCTGTGGATAGGGCGCCGCCCAAAGTTGAGGAGATTCCGTGGAGTGAAAAACTAAGGGACAGGTCGCTTGGAGAAACACATAAATTACCAAATCTATCTCGGATGAGAATATCAAACGAGCTGGAAACACCAGCGGTAGCAATGAACGCATTTTTTAACACAGAAGCGCTGCCATCCGGAGCAGCGGCCGCAACAGGGACAGAAAATGTGGACGTGGATGAAGCAAAAACGACAGACAGCCGATACGTACCTGAGCGCGTGGCAGAGAAACTTAGGAGGCCGCCCGCAGTAGAAGATATGACAGCAGAGGCAGAGGTGCTAATATCAGCCATAACCGCATTTAGCGATGTAACAGAAATATTGTTTCCGAACAGGTCTCTGGGGACTACTTGAATCGTGCTTGCCTGGCCAGCGATGGCCGGCAACGCGCCGGGTCCATAGAACGCGGTATTTTGGGCGACAGCAGGTCCTGCAGTGACCTCAAATGAAAACGGGCTGCCTGAAACTGCAACGCCATTTTCATGGATGGAAACGGTGTATCGCCCCGATGACGTCACAAGCGCCTCGATTGACGATTGTTTGACGGCGAAGGACGTTGCTGGGAGCTGCAAAATGGAAGCAGATATCGCAGATATTGAGCAACCAGATACTGCAAAAAGAAGAAGGCCCCCGTTCGGCTGAGCTGCTTCAAAGGACTCTTGCGCCAAGGCGACTGTGCAAGAGCCTGAAGCAGTCCGGAGGAGGCCGAGAAGGCTGCATATAGCCAACACAAACCAAGTTCTCGTCATCTTGCAAGTAAAAATCCTGAAGAATTATGACGAAGATTCA
>Ga0256342_1000016_pt1 | contig 17128 bp, 1 predicted proteins | sample AtltaT_19_FD_183672 | JGI IMG/M metagenome (GOLD analysis project Ga0256342, IMG submission 183672) | Metatranscriptome of freshwater microbial communities from Altamaha River, Georgia, United States - Atl_Miss_RepB_8d (Metagenome... | ecosystem: Environmental > Aquatic > Freshwater > River...
CAATAATATATCGAGAAAAGAAGAACCAATATTGAACAGTAAAGATATAACTAAATTTCGTTTTTACGAAATAAAGTTACGCGATGCTTTAACTTGTTCCAAACAAATATAATGGTTTTTATTTCCGCGAATACTAATATTACTCATCCTTGGATTCTATATATTTTTGAACTTTATAGATATGTAATAAATTCCAACTCATTACTAAAAACAGAACGTTCATTTTATAATTATAGTATAGAATAATTATTTAACATAAAATCGTGACTATAAGCCGTGGCACAATCAAACGATTCAAACTTTATAAAAATTTACTTTGTTTTTCATACTTTTGTAATAAATTGGATATCGTAAATATTTTTAAACCTGACTACTTGCAACTTTACGAACAAAATCTTCACATTTTTTTAATATATATATATTTGGGATAAATTGGATTACGAGACATTTTAGTTTATAAAAAAAAATAAAACGTAATTATACCGTAAAATATAAGTAAGAAAATAAAAACACTAAACACATTTTAAAAAAGAAAAATTAATTTTAAAATCAAACTTTGGTTATACGCATCAATCCAGAACCTACAAATGTACAATCAAATAGAATTTCGATATACAACTTGATATTTATATTGCATATAGTACCGCGGACCAAGGTGAAATGAGTCTGGGCAGGTACTACAGAAATATTTATATCACATCAATAATTAATAAGATATTTTTAAAAACTTTCCTAACTGGACGAAGAGCGACAAACAACACCAAACACGTAATAATATAAAAAATAGAAATATAAAAAAAAATTCAAACGTATATCTTGTGGTTCATACTGATGAATATTCATCTCTAAAGAATTCTTTTTTATCATATTTACATACCATAAATAATTCTTTATTATAAATAAATTTGTGAAAAAATTTAAAACAAAAAAATTAATTAATAATAAACGAGGAAAAGTAACACATTAATAATAGATAAATTTCATAGAAAAATATAATGACAACACCAATAGAATCCATCAAAGTACAGACTATACTAACCATGATAAATTTCTATATTTAATGTTTGCTTTCTTGATAATCATCACTATTTTCAGAGAAACTATCATTATCTTCATCATCATCTGAACCATCTTTACCTTTCTTCTTTTGGAACATACGCATTACCGTTTTACGTACTTTCGAACCGGCAGCAGTATTAACACGTACTTCTTCACGTTTTTGTTCCGTAAAACGAGCACGATTAGCCGCAATACGAGAACGTTCGGCTTCACGTTGTTGCCGTTCTTCCATTTCTTCTAATCGTTTTTGTTCCATTTCTTCAAGACGTTGTTGTTCAGCTTCTCGAGCAGCTTCGCGTTCTTCTGCGATCTTGGATCGAATACCCCGTAAGTTTAAGACGGCTGATGTTTTATCACGACCTGTTTTAAATGCATTCTTATCACCACGGAAGGAACCCATTGTACGCATAGGATCATATTCACGACGTTGCGCTTTACGTACATCAGTTGGAGCATTATCATCAAGACCCGCTTCTTCCGTATTAATATCTTGAGCTAATTTACCACCTTTACCTTGTAAAACAGCTAATTCATAACGAATATTTTCAAGTTCACGACGATATTCATTGGATTGTTTTTGTAATGCAAGATTTTTCTGAGCAGTTTCACGCATACTAGCACGTAATACAGGCCAGATTAAACTATTTGGTGCTTCTTCCATAGCATCTAATTCAGATAAACCAAATGCAGCACCCGTAGAATTTTCGGTAGCTTTACGCATACCACCAATCGAAACTAATGGATTAGCGATGAAACTAGGAGCATTAGATTCCATATCCGAAATACTTGCATTACTAGAACTGATTTCGGCGCCAATAACGTTTGCTTTACCAGCACGACTATTCGAGCGTTTAGTTGTGACAATAACTCTTCCACATAATTTATTATAGGAACGGGCACAAGAATCGAAACAACGACGAGAACCTTCAGGTTGACAAACAACATAAAGATCAACGATAAAAACGAATAAGAAATAAATAATGGAAGCGAAAATTAATACAATAGTCGCCCAAGATAATGACGTATATTCTTTTTCATAATAACGAGCTAAACTACCATTGAAACGAGCCGAATCGAACATAATACCGGCTAAGTTAACTAAAATAGCGGAAGCTAAAAGTACAGCTTCAACGGTATTATAATCGGTAACAGCCATAAATCCTTTATATTTAGCAGCTAATTCTTGATTCATAATGGAACGACGAGCAGTCCAAGGTAAATTAGAATTTTCCGCACCAATAACTTTTTTACCAAATTTATTGGATGAACGGACACGAGTGTTCTTTAATTCTGCTTCACGGATATCACCAGCTATACGAGAATGGGTGGGATCACCTTGAGCAACTAACATATTATGTTCACGTAATACTTGACCAGTCGATTCATGAGTTAAATAAGGTAAATAACGCATATGTAATACATAAGCAGCGAATAATGTTAATAAGGCAAGAGCTAATTGATAAGAAGGAGTTTGACGGAACATTAACGAAACAAAGGCAATTAAGAACTTTTTCATGGTAATAATAAATTCCCAATAATATTTATCAGGTCGGAAATGGAAATATAATTTGGACCATGTTTTACGTAATTTCCAATGTAAAGGATTGGTTAATTTATCATCACCAACACCACGAGTACGTAAGATTTGATCATGCATAATAGCTAAACGATTCTTACGAACAAACCATAAACCACCTAAAGGAGCACCAGCAACATAGACAACTAAAGCGGCAACAGCAAAAGGAAGTAAGAAAACGTGAGTACCACCAGGTTCATAACAAATAATAGATAAGTTCCAAGCCATATATTCATTACCATCTGGAGGATCAGTAGGAGCACAATTGAATACATCAAATGTGGTACGAGTAATATAAATATATAATACACGTAATACAACGATACCGGTAGATACTAAAATAGGTAAATGACTGTTGAGTGCATCACCACGTTTAGTAGTACAAAGACGTTTCCATAACCAACGATAACTATGGAATAAACCTAATAATAACCAACCAAAAATTGGTAAACCTTCAATAAATAACCATTTACCAGAGAAAGTAACTTGAGGAATAGCACATTCCGGAGCGACTAATTCTAAGTTAAAATTGAAAGCTGATAAAATTAAGAAAATTTGTTTTACTAATGGTGGCCATCGGATACGAGTACGAGAGAACATAGCAACAATTTGGAAATAATCAATACCGATCGAAATTAAGGCTAAGGATACATGGTAAGTATTTAATAAGTAAGCAACACCTAATGCAAACATTGCACCAACCGTGAAAATAATTACAATAGCCCATGGTGAATCAGGACATTTAATACATTCACCATTAACACGATAATATTTACCATTGATACATAATGCGCAACGATCACCAGTATAACCTTCTGCACATTTATTATTACCTAAACAAGAATCTGCTGGTTCACAAGGTTGGAAAATTGGACAAGCTTCACGATGTTGACGTAAAGGATGACATAATTTACGCTGTGCTTCATCAGTAACGTTACTACGCCACCAACCAGGTTGAGAAGTAACACGATCCCAGTATAATTCATTACCTGGACAATTAGCACCACGCATATCTAAGGCACAATCAATACACCATTCACCAATAACTCCCGAGAAGCCTCGTTTACATTCTGCAATAATCATTTCTTCTTCGGTAATCCATACGAAAGGAGCAGAACGATTAGCAACTAAAATCGAAACATTCTTAGGACCAACAACGTCAGGTAAGAATGTACAACGGAGTAAGTTATCATTTAACCACATAGAATCAGAACAAGCTTGGCCACCAACGAGAATTTCTAATGGAGTTTCATCAACACCAAAGTTATAACCACGATAATCAATAACTTCACCGGTTGCGTCAGGAACGTTAGGAGTTACTGCCGTAATAACAGGAGGATCATATTTAAAGATACATTCGGGTACAATTGGAGAAGAACGTCCACCGACAGAAACAACAACCGGATTATTATCGCCTAAACCAGCAGGAACGAGCGCAACAATACGATTATGACCATTTTCACGTACATCCATAAGACGACCACCTACCGTAACACGAGGAGATGATTTCGAGAATGATTCACCGATAATTAATAATGGATAACCACCACGGGTTTTATAACAACCAGCAGGACGAGTACGTGTAATAATGGTACCATTACCGATATATAATTCTTCTTGTATATCATTACATTCCATAGGTAATTTATCAGCACGATAAATAGATACAACGGAAGGAGGAGCATAAACGAAATTGACAATTTCTAAACTTTCTTGACCACCAATAACAGCAACAACATTTAATAATTTACCAGCACCTTCAGGCATAGGGAAAATTAATAAAGTATCATTATGGAAAAGGAAATTTGAAGCTGGTACAACAACTACAGGTAATTGTTCATCCGCATATACAGGTCGGAATTCTACGGTACCATAAGTACCAAGATTGTCACCGATTAAAGTCATGTTAATTGGTACACCTTCTAAAGTAGCACCAGAAGTAGGACCTTGAACAGGCGTAACAGAATAAACAGTAGGACGAGCGTAAGTATAATAATAATAAGCACTGGATTGATTACCCACCGCAACAGTAAATGGTACATCTTTACCTTGACCAGGAGGTAAAATACAAGTGATTAAAGTATGATTAGGAATAGCAGCATAACCAGGCGTTAATTCACATTGACGTACCGAACCATCAAAATAATAGAATAAGACAACTGGTAAACCACCTTCTACACTATCACCTTCTACAGCTTTACCGAAATCATTACCATAGATGGAAATAATATCACCACCAATAGTTGGTAATCCCATCGGTGAAACAGCAGAAATGGAAGGAGTTCGATAACGAATAAGTGTTTCATCTTGAACAATACCCGTAGCAACTGGAGGATCACGAGATGATTGCGATGCAACGGTGACCATAATATCGATATCATGACCTTGACCAGCGGGCATAATGAAATATAATTCGTTATCCGTAACATTGAATGCTGGAACCATTATTACATCAGTAGCTAAGGATACCGTAATAGTGGCACCTAACCAGAATAATACTTTGGATTCATCACCAAAATTACTACCTTTAATACGAACAACACGACCTACGGAAGGTACACCATTAACAGGAATACCTAATACAGTAGGATTGATATAACTGATAACTTGATTATTAGCATCTAACATTTCAGCATCTTGAATGTCTGTAATAGTAGGAGGCATATAGGAGAAACGGAAAATCGCATCAACACGAGATTGACCGCCAGGAACTTTAATAACGATAGGTAAATTACGTCCAACACCAGGAGGAGTAGAACAATCTAATCGATAAGTACGATATTGATCCGCTAATGGTGAATCAGCGGGTACACCATATTGAGCAGACATATCCCCATCAATAGTTTTAGTTAAACCAGTACATTCTCGTCCACCAATTAATACAGTAATGTCGGAAGTAGAAACGGTAGAAATAGAAGCAACACCAGCAATATAGAAAGGTTCACCACCTTTCGTTTGCATATCATACCATGAACCTTGACCAACTAAAGCATCAAACGATGGTTCAGGTTTGGAGAATGTAGCATGGTTAGATGCAACACCATCCACGATTACATCAACACCAACTATTGCACCGCGATTAGCAGGATCTTGAGTAATTACCATAATTTGGGTATGACTCCAATTACTTGGGGTAACTAAACTATTATCGATCAGTACTTGACCACAGTAAGAACCTTGACAAAAGTTAAGACCATCAATGAATACACGTAGGAAACCAAGAGGAACACCAAGACGATCGGGAGCAACATGGAAAATAACTGGAGCATCAAATACGAAAGTTTGAATATCACTAGGTACACCATCAACAGTAATGAATAATTCACGAGAAGCACCAAAACCATCGGGCATAAAGAAAGTAATAACATGATCATTCTTACCATTAATACGGGAAGCTTCTAATTTAGGACTATCTAATTCCGCAATCCAACGACTAACATCATTATTGACCGTTACTCCAGCACGTAAGGAAGTCCAATAAGCGGTCAAATCATCCGGAGTAGGAGCAGGTTTACCTTGTGTATTAATATGAACACGAACTTTAGTACCGGTACGAGCGAGACCAAATTGTGAACCGGCAATAGTAACAGCATAACCACCTTCCGTAGGACCATTTGAAGGAGTAACAAGAGTAATTAATGGATAAGCATAAGAAGAAGTAACGGTGGAAAGACGACTACTTTGACCACCAACAGTAACAATCCAACGTAAAATACGACCAGTACCAGGAACAGTTAAGCATTTAATTTCAATGTGATCTTGAGTGACTGAACAATTTCGTGCTGTATATTCCGTACCCGATGGACCATACGTTACAGATTCTAAGAATTTGTTTATCGAGAAATGATTACCAATAATAGTAATCTCATCACCACCATCTGTAGAAGCATCTAAGGAACCTGGACCAGTTAAAGCAAGAATTTCTGGTGGAGCATAATCGGTAGTAGGAGAAGTACTACCTTGACCATCAATAATTACATACCATGATAAACCATCACCAGCACCAACATTCGTTAAGCAACGCATTTCCACATGGGGAATAGAAATTGAACAACCAACACCAGTAAATTGAAGATTCGTACCGTTAATACCATAAGTAACGGAATCAATAGGACTACCGATAGGACCAAAATTCTTACCTTGAATAAATACTTCTTCACTACCGGGCGTATCTGCTAAATGACTACCAATACCAGTATAGTAAGAAACAACCGGAGGAGCATAATTCGTAGTCATACCCCAGAATACACCAGAATTTTGTCCACCAACAGTAACACCCCAGTATAAGCCAAAACCGGTACCTTCATTTGTAGTACATACCATTTGGGTATGCGCAACGGTAACACGACAGTTAATTGCATTGTAACGAAGAGCGGATTGTAAAGTTACATTAACAACTCCACGACCATATTTTGCCGAAGGCGCTACAAACGTATCTAAAATATTACCATTTGCATCAGCAGGAGTAACCGGACCAAATTGATCACCGGTAATAATAACGGGTTGACCACCTTGAGTTAAAGCTTTATCGGAACCAGCACCACTTAATTTGGTAACAATAGGTGGATGATAACTAGTAATTTGCGTAACAGAGGAAGGTAAGGAAGGTTGATTTGCAATGGAGACCGTCCAACGATGACCAACACCAATACCTGGAGCAGAAAGACATGTTAATTTACGATGAGGAAAATCGGTTGCGACTTGACATGAATAGGCAACATAGACAGGAGCACCAGCAACGGGAGAACCAGCAGAATATAAAGTATACGAAACTTTAATATTGGTAGAAAGGGTTCCCACAGGACCAAAGTTGAAACCGGTAATAGTCACAACTTCATTACCATTAGTTTTGAGAACAGGTGCAGATATTCCATTAATAATTGGAATAGCATAACGTACAAACGTATTCGAAAAGGTAGGAGATACTTGTACACCAGATAAACCAACCCGAAGACGATAACTAAGACCAGCACCAATACCGGGAGCAGATTTACAAGATACAGAAGTATGAGCAACAAGATAGGTACAAGAAGGACTAGTATATTCAGTACCAGTAGGACCATAAGTTAAAAGTAAAGAACTACCGAGAGGACCAAAATCACGTCCAACAAAAATAATGTCGGAACCACCTTCCGTAGTCATGGCATTATTCACATAGTCTTGAGGTGAACTAGCACTAGCTAATTGAGCAGTAGTAATATTAGGACGCATGTAACCGGTAGATTTCGAGGAAATAGCGATGTTATTCGTAACTCGAGGAGCACCCGGAACAGTAATGGTAACTCGCCAAGTATGAGAGACTCCAACACCAGCCATAGTATAACATAAGATTTGAGTGTTTGCAATTAATACGGAACAACCAGTAGCATTATATTCTTGACTAGATTCCCCATAAGTTGCCTTGACGGATACGGCAGAGAGAGTAAGACCAGCTCGAGTTAAACGACTCGTTGTGAAACCCATATTTGTACCCGAAAGAATAATCGCGGTACCACCATTAGTTTGCGCAACTAACGACATAGTAGGATGAGTAAGATCATAATCCGTACCAGAACCAATACTTACACCTTTAAGAGCAGCTTCTTCACCAGGTGCTAATTGAATATTAGTAATGGTTAAATCGGATACATCTAAAACTTGAATAGTTAAAACCATTGTAAGACGTAAAGGATAATCACTTTGATCATCAACATAAACTGTAGGAGTATAAATATCTTTATCTTCAAAATCAAGACCAATAGCACCTAAAGTTACACGACCGGTGACAGGATTAATAAGGAATGGTGTAGATTCAGCATCCGCAAGGAAACTATAGGTAATCATACCAGCACTTCCAGCGTCAACATCTGTTGCACGCATACTACCTAAAATAGTACCAACAGTGGCGGATTCTTGAATACGCATATAAGCGGCCGTAACATTAGCAGCATCAACAATACCACCGTTAATCCAAGTACTGACTTCATTTACATCGGTAATATTGACAGTAACTGTAGCTTGATCTTTACGACCAGTCGTATCAACAATTTCTACAATTAAGAAATACGATTTACGTACTTCATAGTTTAATGTATTCGCAATAGCACCGGTATTAGAAACGGTAACTACCCCTGTTGCACCATTAATATCAAATAATCCAGCGGAAGTTATTTGGTCAGCAGTAACTCCTGTAGTTTTCCATCGATATAATAATGCACCCGCAACATCTGCAGCATCATCATCTAAACCTAAAATACCACCATTAGCAGAACCAGCATTTGATGAACGAGCAGCATTAATTACTAATTTAGTACCAGCCGCACTATTTTCTGGAACAGAAAGTTCAAAGAATCCTTTACCAGGTACACGAGTTGGACTGAAATAAGGATCTTCAGGTTGATCAATAAGATTAATAGTAACGGAACCAGTACCTGTTAAACGAGATATGTGAGAATCGGTTACGGTTACCGTCATGGAATATGAACGGAAACCATTAAAATTACCGACTGTTTTAGAAGGAGCTTCAAAATCCGTATTGGACCAGTTAGCAACCGTCGTAACAAATGGATCAGAAATAACTACGATACGTCCAGCACCAACATTATTATTACCAATACCCGCAAGAGTCGTAATATTGAATGGGAAAGGTCGATTAATATTACTACCGGCAGGAGCGATGGTATAAGTAAGAGTTTGTCCTTCGATCCAGTTACGATCAAAACCAAAAACACGACCAACTTCAAAACCTAATTGAGCATTTTCGTTGAGAGTGAAAGTATATGATCCGATAGTAGGAGGGAAGTTATTATCGATAACATCCACTAATACAGTAACAGAAGCCGTGAGAGGAGCACCACCAACACCACGATCCGTAACAACAATAAGTAAGTTATAAGTAGGTTGAGGATAAAGAAGTGATGCATTATTAACAACGGTTAATTGACCTGTTGTAGGAGAGATTGTAAAAACGTTATTGGTATTACCGGAAGGTGTACCAAAACTAAACGTTAAACTTTCACCAGTAGAAGGAACGGCAAGATCGTAATCTTTCGTATAACTAATAATGGGTGAACCAACATCTTGAACTTCTTGAGCACGGGCATACATACGAGGAATAGTAATAAAGAAGGGAGCTTCATTCAGGTTAGTAAGCGTAATCGTAAATGTTGCTTGAGCGAAAAGACCACCTTTATCCGTAACACGAATCACTAATGTATAGACAGAACGAGTTTCATAATCAAGATCCGATACCGTAACCATAGAACCATTAACACCAGCAACCGAAATTACTCCGTTAGCAGATCCGATAGAGAAAGGAGTTACAGAAACAACTGAACCACCAGTAGGAGTCATGGAAACAATCGACCAAGTTTTAGAATCCACAATATCTTGATCGGTCGAAAGAGCAGAAATATTACCGACAGCAAAATTAAGAGCACGATTCTCAGAAATAGTGAAGGAAGTACCAGTAAGAGTAGGAGCTTCGTTAACATCAACAATGGTAATAGTGACAACAGCCGATGCCGAAAGAATAGCACTTGCACCTTCTGGAGCACCAGTATCGGAAACTGTAATGGTTAAAGAATAACTTGGAGTAACTTCATAGTTAAGATTAGCAGGATTAGCAATGTAAAGTTGACCAGTAATGGCATTAATACCAAATACATTTTGTCCATTACCAGCAGCAATAACAAAACTTAAACCAGCACCAACACGTTCTTCAGGATCGGATGCAGGAATAACGGGACCAACATTCGTTAATACCGTAGCATTTTCCATAATCGAACGTAATTGAGAATTAATGGTTGGTACTTCGTTACGATTGACAACATTGATAACAATATTTTTCGTAGTTGATAAACCACCAGTATCAGTGACACGAATAGTTAAAGTATAATTTTGCGTAATTTCATAATCTAAACCAGTGGTACCGGTAGCAGTAACACGAATTTGACCCATAAAAGTACCATTAGGAACAATATCGAAATATCCCGCACCATTACCAGCAATAATTGCAAAAAGTAATGTAGCCGTTTGACCATTATCTGGATCTTGAGCTAAAATTGGTGAACCAACATATTCATTAACGGAACGTAAACTACGAGGACAATTTTCATCAATGGAACGAGCATAACTTAAATCCGTGAAAAATGGTACTTCGTTAACATCGGTTATAGTAACGGTCATTGTTGCTGTAGTTGATAAACCACCACCATCCGTAGCCCGAATCAATAAATTATATAAGTTGGAATTCACATCTTCAAAATTTAATAATGTGGAACCACCATTGAGAATACTAACTTGACCGGTAGTACTATTAATCGTAAAAATGTTACGATCATTACCACTGATAATACTCCAACTTTGGGTAAACCATGGTTTATTTCCACCAAAAGTATCAGGATCGGACCAAGGGTAAACTGCACCAACTAAAGTACCAGCGACACTATTTTCGGCAACTGTACGATTTTGCGCGGTTAAAATTGGTGCATCATCCGTATCAATAACGTAGACCATCATAGTAGCGGAAGCCGATAATTGAGGGAAACCATCATCCACAACTTGAACAATTAATGTATAAATATTTTTATTTTCATAATCTAATGAATTACCCGGCGCTAATTCAATAACTCCCGAACAACGATTTATACGGAAAGTTGTACTTCCATTACCACCAGTAATGTAATAGGATAATGATTGTCCGATATCGGGATCAGTAGCAACTAAACCAAGACCAGCTGGATAAGGAGCAACGACATTTTCCGGAATAGAACGATTTTGGGGTAATATTACAGGAACTTCATTTATATCAATAATGTTAACGGTAATCGCAGCATCTTTAAAAAGACCACCACCATCCGTTGCACGAACAGTTAATGTATATTTATTTACAGCTTCATAATTTAATGTTGCATTTTTGACTGTAATTTGTCCAGTTGTATTATCGATAGCAAATATAGTTAAACCGGTACCACCTTGAATACTAAATGTAAGACGAGCGAACAAAGAACCGGGAGTATCAGGATCCGAAGCTACAATAGGAGTACCTACTAAAGTACCAACAGCGGAATTTTCTGCAACTGAAACAGTTTGATCTGCCATTATAGGAGTTTCATCAACATCAATAACAGTTACTAAAAATACACCATCAGTGGATAATGATGGTGAACCATTATCCGTAACTGTTGCTGTTAATACATAGGTTGATTGTACTTCATAATTGATAACCGCTTGACTTAATGTAATAGTACGGGTACTGGAACCGATACTGAAAATAGGATTGGTACCAACTTGGTTATTATTAACACGTAAAGAATAAGATAAAGTTTGTAAAGGTATGGCAAGCGTATCTGGATCGGAAGCAGCAGGTAAAGTACCTACCGAAGTAGATACAGCACTGTTTTCATTAATGGTAAAACATTGTACATATGTACCACCACCACAAGATACAGTAGTAAAAATAGGATTTTCATTCACATCAACCATATTAATGAGAAGTACCGCATAATCACGAATTAAAGTAGGTTGTAAATTCGCTGAACCAGGTTGATCTTCAACGATAACTTCAACACCATATTGTTGTTGAGCTTCATAGTTAAGACTACCACCAGAACCAACAGTATTACTGGAAACTTGTCCAGTACTATTATTGATAGCAAATTTAGTACCAACCGATAATCCTGAATGATCAAAACAAATGGATGAGAAATATGTATCGGTAGTACTACCTTGTACAGCAACCGTACCAACAGAAACAGCAGGAGTAGCACCATCAGTTACCGATAATACTTGGTTTAATGTTGCACCTACGGCAGGAGATGAACGTGAACCAAGTTTAAGATTACCATTGGTACGATCGATAGATATATAAAGATCTTTGTACGAAGTAGATGCACCAGACAAAATAGTTGTAGAGACGGAACCACCAATAGCGCTACCGCAACCAGCCGAACTACATCGAACTACTGATGCAGTCGAGGTACTGAGGGAGAATTCATAACGATCAACCGTCGATGTTGATTGTACAACAATTTTGATAGTACCACTAGTTTTCACACGGAAATTAATCGTTACAGGATCGGTACCTGCTCCAGTAGGAAGATTTAAGGGTACTTTATAATTGGTATTGATGGTAGTACAAGCGAAAAACCAACATACTTGGGAAGTACGTGATAAATAATAAAGGAATGATTGTCCAGAATCTTGATCGGACATGGTTAATGTTTTCACAGCAGTATTAGCCGAATTTTCATTTAAGTTACCGGTACCATCCGTTAATGCAGGTTTATCGTTACGATTATTAAGAGAAATTGTCATAGAAGAATCCGCAAATAAAGCACCTTTACTATCCCAATTACTATCGGTAACACGAATATTGACTGAATAAGTAGCTTTCGTTTCGAAATCTAAGACAGCACTGTTAACGGTTACCACACCGGATGTACTACCAATACTAAAAGGAGTACCTGTGGAAGTAATCGAGTACGTAAGTTTATTGGCTAATTTATCTGTTGCATCTGGATCCGAACCAACAATAGTACCTACCACGGCACCGACAGCAGAATTTTCATCAACGGCTAATGCATTCGAAATAGGTAAGGATGGGGCTTCATTTACATCATTAATTTTGATAGTGACTACACAAGTAGCAGTTAAAGCACCAATACCATTATCTCGCGCTTGTACAACTAATTGATAAGTATCAGCAGCTTCAAAATCTAAGGATGCGTTAACTCGAATTTGACCTGTATTTGATTCAATACGGAAATCACCGAATGATCCGGAAAGAATGGAGAAAGTGATTGTTTGTCCAACATCAGGATCGGTATACGGAATAACCGCACCAACTAAGGTATCTAAAGCGGAATTTTCATTAACACTACGAGTGGTATCGGTTAATACTGGTGGTTCATTGGAATCGGTAACTAAAATATTCACTACAGTTTGAGCGGTTAAACCACCGGCATCGGTAACAACAACCGTCATATTGAATGTATCATTCACACGTAAATACCATGCGGAAGTAGCTTTGACAATATAAATTGCACCAGAAGTAGCATTAATATTAAAGATGTTGGTATTATTGTATTTGATAAAGGAAGAAGCGGCAACATAAGAATACGATTGTGTATCCCCGGCATCATAATCACCAACACGAGCAACACCAACAATGGCGTTAAGTTTCGCATTTTTCGGAACCGTAAAGGAGAAAGGAGCACCAATATAATAGGGAGCTTCATTAACATTCGTTAATGAAATAGTTAAGGTAACGGTACCAGTTTTGGCTGGACCACCATCCCAACCGCTATCTGTAACACGTAATACAACTGAATAGGATTTACGAGTAGATTCAAAATCAAGATTAGGACGAGGAGTAGCAACACGAACAGTACCAGTATTATCTACCACAAATGGACTTTCTCCAGAAGTAGTTAAATCTTGACTTTGGATTACGCAAGTTAATTTACCGGCATCGGCAGCATCAGGATCATTAAGAGTTACCGAACCCACAAAGGTACCGGCAGCACTATTTTCAGGGATCGAAAAGGTAGTGGCACCAGTAAAAAATGGAGCTTCATTCGCATCTAAAATAGTGATGGCAACAGAACTAGTAGCAGATAAAATAAAACTAGAACCTTCAGGAGTACCCGCATCAGAAACTTGTAAACCTAAGGCATACGAAGAAGTAACTTCAAAGTTTAAGTTTGCAGTATCGGCAATAGTAATTTGACCAGTAGAGGAATCGATACCAAAAACACCTTGAGCATTACCAGATGTAATCGTATATTTAAGATTAATATCTTCCGGATCTGAAGCGGTGATTGCAGTACCAACATTAGCTTTTAACGTGGAATTTTCACGAATACTACGAGTAAATGGAGTGTTGGTAAAATAGGGTACTTCGTTACGGTTATTAATATTTACTGTAATATTTTGATCCGTATAAAGAGTAGGAGTACCAGTATCTGTCGCACGAACCGTAATAATATATTTATTTACTGTTTCATAATCTAAACCAGTAGCACCGGCTGCTGTTAATTGTAATTGTACGCTACCTGCTGCAGGAGAGATTACTTTGAAATACCCGGCTGCATTACCACCGACAATGGTGAACGATAAACCAACGGTTTGGCCAGCATCAGGATCAGAAACAGCAACGGTAGTACCAACGTTTTCGTTGGCAGTACGTACGCTACGAGGACAGTTTTCATCAATCGCACGAACATAATTTAAAGTAGGATCGGAGAACGTAGGATTTTCATTCACATCCGTTACCGTTATAATAACCGTACAAGTACCAGATAAACCACCACCATCGGTAGCTTTCACAACTAAAGTATATTTATTACTAGTAGAATCTTCAAAGTTTAATAATGTAGAACCACCCGCTAAAATACTAAGTTGACCGGTCGAACTAATTTTGAATACTCCACGATCATTACCGGAAACAATAGACCAAGTTTGCGTATACCACGAGACAACACCACCAAACGTATCTTCATCGGTATATGGAACGTTAGTACCTACGGTGGTACCGGCGATGCTATTTTCCGGAACGGTAAATGATTGACCCGTAAGTACAGGAGCATCATCGGAATCCATAATATATACCATCATCGTTGCTGATGCAAAAAGTGAAGGTGAACCATCATCATCGACACGAACAATTAAATCATAAATACTGTTCACTTCAAAATTTAAAGATTTACCAGGTATTAATTCGATAGCACCACTACAACGATTTACACGGAAAATGGAACTACCATTACCACCGATTGTGCTAAAACTTAATGCTTGACCAAAATCAACATCAGAAGCAACCAGATTTGCACCTGCAGCTTGACCACCGGTAGCATTTTCTGGAATACTACGTTTTTGCGGAAGAATAACCGGAGCATCATTTTTATCGTTAACATTAACAGTAAAAGTTCCGTTAGCAAATAAACCATATCCACTACGATCTTGACAAGATACCGAGATAGTATAATTAGTACGCATTTCATAATCAAGCGAAGCCGTAGCCGTAACTTGACCGGTAGCACTATTAATAACAAACAGACCAGCTTGAGTTTGCGATGTAATGGCATAAACTAAAGTCGCAAAAGGAGTACCAGCGGTATCCGGATCGGTACATTGAATTGCCGTTCCAACGTTGGTACCAATTGCACTATTTTCATCAATTGATAACGTTTTTACAATAATACTCGGTGCTTCATTAACATCAACGATCGCGATATTAATTGAAGCAGTACCCGTTAAACCTGGACCATCTCGAGCAGTAACGGTTAACGTAAAAGAGGGTTGCGCTTCATAATTTAATCCGGGAGTTGGAGAAGCAACCGCAAGATTTAATCCAGTTAAGGTGAATGCGGTTAAAGTTCCTACAACATTACCTGCTGAAGATAAAGTATATGTTAAAGTACTAAAAAAAGTATTTAACGTATCTGGATCCGCAGCTGCACTAATAGTACCGACGGCAGTAGCTGCTGCACTATTTTCAGGAACAGTGAAACAAGCAAGATAATTACCACCGTTACAAGCAGTTAAAGTAAAACTAGGTGCTTCATTAATATCGGTAATACTGATTAATGCTACGGAATAATCGACAAGATTTGCAGGATTTAAATTATTACCAGTTGTTTGATCGGTACCTCGTACTTCAACCCCAATGTATTGTACACTTTCATAATTAATACCACCTTGTTGGGGACTAGTTAACGAAGCATCCACATTATCAAGTTGTACAGAAGTACGAAAACCACCTAAATAGTTAAAGGTGGCAAGTGTATTACTAGGATTAAAACATAAGGAAGAAACAGTACTGGTAGGATTATTATCTGCAGTAATAACATAATAATAAGCGGGTTGGAATGTACTATCGGTGAAAGAAAGAATAGTTGTATATGAGCTAGTCGCTAATGCAGGATCATTGGACGGACGAGTACCAAATAACCATGCACCATTATTGTTATAAGCAAAAAAGAAATTTTGCCATTTAGTAGTACCAGGAAGATAAGATGTCGCTGTACCAGCCATAGTTGTCGCTTGCGTACCAGTACAAGTAGCAGATTGTGTACCACCCGTAGTACGAATGGTACCACCAATACAACGAGTAACGTTAGTATACGTACTGGCTAATTGAATTTCGTACCAATCTTGAGTAGTAGAACCATAAGGGGGAATATTACGCATCGCTAATACACGTAAATAACTATTGGTTTTTGCACGGAACGTGGTATATACATACTGAACATTACCGGATTGGGAAGGAGCAGCGACCACAGCAAATGGAACATTGGTTTGAATAGTACCGAATCCGTTGACGAATTGCGTATACCAACAGAATTGAGATGGACGAGAAGCATCATAAACATGGTTTTGAATAGCATCATCATCATCCGTTACAGGAGCAGTACCGATAAGAGTATTGGCCGCATTTTCGTTTAATGGATAACTTCCGTCGGTTCCTACCGGATTATCGTTAACGTTATTGATTGTAACAACAACAGCAAC
>Ga0256342_1000021_pt1 | contig 16676 bp, 1 predicted proteins | sample AtltaT_19_FD_183672 | JGI IMG/M metagenome (GOLD analysis project Ga0256342, IMG submission 183672) | Metatranscriptome of freshwater microbial communities from Altamaha River, Georgia, United States - Atl_Miss_RepB_8d (Metagenome... | ecosystem: Environmental > Aquatic > Freshwater > River...
CAAATTTATTTGAACTCAATTGAAGATGATGAAGTTGCAAGTTGCCAAGATCATTTTCTGACTTTCAAGTTTGATGGCATGACATGATGTTTGAGCAGAATGAAGGAATTCAATACATTGATTATTCAAACGTGAGTTGACGATAACATTTCATTCCTTGAGGTCCATACTTGTACTCTGTATTTGCTCCAATTTTTGGAGTATTTCTCTGAAATCTTCTTTCGACATCATGCTCGTTTTCATGTCCTTAAGATCATCTTGCGTGAGCATCTTTCCTTGGACTTGGTCAACACTCTCTACAACTTTTTCAAGCTTCCCTTCGAAGCCGTCCAATCGTTTCTCTTGTTTTTCAGCAGCTGAGCTTTCAGATTCTGCAAAACTCTTCATAGCATCCAGGGAAATAGACAGGTCCATTGGAAAAAACGACTCGTCAAGGGAGTTGATTTTTTGTAAAACAAAATGCTCTTGGGCGGTAAGCAAATCTGGATTCTTGTTGCTCTTCAACGATACAAAAAGCTTGAAGTAATCTTTTACACAGTGTTCCGTGGTGACGTGATCTTCGAAGGTGACGATGCTCTCCTCAGGAAGGCCAGCAACGAGGCCCGCATCGCGAAAGTCTGCAGCAGATCTGCCGCAAACAAAACAGTACTGGCTCATCGTGTCCTTCCAGTCCGCTTTCTTTTGCCTGGCGTCACCAAAGCTGTCTGATATGATTCCAACAACCGTGGAGACCAAACACGTTGGAACTACAATGAAGTAAAGAAGTTGCCAAAAAAGCGCGATGAGGAGGCGATAAGATGACGGTCGCGGATCTCCAATATGTGTTGGAGTGCCTTGAGGAGTATCTTTAGCAGACTGGAGCAAATCGCCAAGCCCTCCGCCCTGCCAGCCGAGAACAATGAATGATAGCGTGCATTGGAACAACGTGGTGCACTCGCTCGAACCGGCCTCGTTTTCCCCTCTGGAGAACAAGTCCCAAAAGAAGACTAGACCTATAACAGAATTGATGAAAATAATGCTCGCAGTCAAGTATCCAAGAGTCAGGAACTCTTTGGCTTTTGCTGAAAAGGCGCCAAAGATGTAAGAAATGCCAGGGAATCGAAAACCGTCGCACACAAAGAGAACGGAGAAGAGCGGAGAAATCAAAAGGATGCACAACGAACACGCAAACATGACCAGACGGCCCCAAAACGCAGGAATTCTGAAAATTGTCAAGAAGCTTCGACCACCTGCTTTCTGTGACAAATCCTCAAGACTGATCCTTTTCTTCGATTTGTTTGTTGGAGACAAAAAATCATCGTAAGCTGAGGTGAGAAGGTATTCGTAAACGTCCACACGCGCTTTTTTTCCCAAGCCAATAGATCAGGTTAAAAAAACAAACAAAAATATTTGTGCCCGCCAGCAGCAGAAACGTCATATTGATACCGTTGCGGTATATGGTTGCATCAGGCGAATCTTCATCAACCAAGGACAAGGGCAACACGTTCGGTAATAGGATACTTTGAAATTCTTCATACGTGTATGAGCCGTCCTCGGAGGTGATATTGGGTACCAAACGCTCCCAAAGGTATTCGTTTTGGGGCCACCTCCAGCCCTCCGCTGCGGAGCTGAAGTCGACGGGCAAATTCAACCAGCCTAACAGCAGCAGATTGATCAATGTCGTGAGAATGAGAGGGACATTGCGCAAAATTTTGAAAAAAGTTGAGCCAAACCCAGAACTAGTTGTCTTCCTGTTTCGAAGCTGCTCACAGATGACCAAGTTCTTCCTTAAAGAAAGCTGCTTGGAATCTTCAAGGCATAACAGCTGCCTTTGCTTGTCGTCGCCGACATCGTTCTTATCGGGATTGGTGAAAAAACACAGCTCAGCGTTGCCCGGCGTGCGTACAATTTCAACACAGCTGACTCGCAGCTGCGCTTCAGCAGCAACGGTATCCAAATTGGCGTGGCGCCAATCCTTTTCCAACAAAGCGCTCTTCGAAATGTCTCGGCGTTTAACTGCCGAATATAGAATGTAGGCGGAGTCGCAAATGCGTGTCGAAGCCATTTTGTAATATTGGGCAAAATCAATTTGTGACTTTGTCTTCGTGGAGCTTGACTCGATATCTTTTTCATGCTTCGCAGAAGCTGAATGCATTTGAGATATGAGATTGAAAAAATTGATCCATGAAATGCTCTTGCTCAATTGTTTGCAAATTTTGCCGTCAATGTCCGACAGCGCAAATGAAGTCAGGAACGTCAGCATCTGTTCTAAAACATTGATGGGATGGTTGCTGGGGAAAAACGGGGCAGACATATCGTCAATTCTTTGGGAAAGTCCTGAAACTGTTTTGTTTATGAGTGTGAATGTCTCCGCAACAAGAAAGCGTTGCGTTTCAACAGAGGCAGCTCCAAATATAATTGAATTGTATGCTTTAAACAAGCGACAAAGAATGCGGATGTCAAACACGTTTGCCGTAGCCAATCGCATGCGGCCGGCAATGAGTGATCCCACGGAATTCAAAGATGATGAAAAGTCCACAATCAAAGCAGGGTCGCTGTTCGGCTGATTGACCATGTACTTTTGGCCGACAGGATAAGAAGCACGAGTAGTTTTGCCCGATTGAACACACATTTGACACAGCAATCGAAGGCTGAACAGACACGTCGTGTAACTCTTGGAAGAAAACGACTCGTACGCTGCTTTGATGTTTGGATCAGGCCGGGGTATTGGTTGCGCGTTTGATTTTGCCTTCGCAGCATCACCAAGCCAGTCCGTCGTTTCAAACTCAATGAGCTTTCGAATAAACTCGTCTTCTAAGCCGACGTTGACGTTTCTCTCTTTTCTAAATTTTTCAAGATAAATGGTTAGGTCGTCGTCGCGGTCTTTAAAATCTTCGTAATCTTTGATAAATTGTTGAAGGCTACGGGCAAACACGTTGGAAGTGGAGTGAATGACCTGCGCGTCTTTCGAATCGAAGAACCTGTCCAAAACAGCAGCACTGCAATTGTCCAGCAAGCAAGATAGAGCGTGCATTGCCTTTGCACGAATTTCATTATTCGGTGCTGCGGGGGTTACAAGATTTGCAATGAACGAAAATGTCCTGAGAGCCATTTTATAGGTGCTATCAGTGACAAGCGTTGGGTTCTTGAAAGAGTCTACAAACTGTCGCATTTGCTTCTTCGCAGCTTCAACTTCCTCGGCGTCCAGCCACAGCAACCCGACCATGCACTCCTGCACGTGACAAGTCCGCGCGAAAAAAGACTCGGAGTCGCGGTCACTGTCCAGCACAAGCTTATTCTTGGCGAGTTTTCCAAACTGTTTGTCGGTTTCTTCTTTGTTCACACAAGCGCCACAAAAGACGATTTGAACAAAGGTTTGTAGGCAAGTTGCGATGAACTGATTGGTATCTTCTCCTCGAGGCATGGTGCGTAAAGAACCTAATACGCTGAGTATATTGTACACCATGTAATTTAAATACTTCGGAAATGCATCACGTTTTGTGCTGTTCGTGAGGCTAAATTTGCCATAAAAACAAAACGCCGAATCGTCAGCATGCACGGGCGTGAGGCGGTTGTTTGTGTCGATGGCCAAAAACCGAAACATCAAATTCTCAGCATTTGTTTCCACCGTGGACGACAATATTTCATCGATCTTGGGATTTGTAAGGAAATTCGAGTACGCTTTCTCAATTGTAACCACCCTCAAATCGGCGCTGTAAGTTCCCGTCGAGGACGGCCTTGTGTTGTCCGAGGCTTGCTGCTTGACAGCAGCATTAGATTCTTTAACAGCCATACTCCTCAGCACAGATTTCTCGGGCGCATCAATGTGGCTCCAGTCCTTTGGAGATTTTTTGAGTGTTTCGCCAACATGCACGAGATAATCAAGAGGGGAGCGAGTGGCGCCCGATTGTTTAGCGCAAATCTTTTTGATGCAGTCAGCTTGGTTCACGGACGTTCCGCTGTCTTTCAGGGCAGCTTCCAGTTTGAGAAAGAGGTCACCCACTTCGTTGCATTCCTTCGCTTGAGCACTGCCCATTTTCGGCGCTTCAAATCTTTGAAACAACTGCTGAACAAACGACGGAAAGGACTCAATTGCGACTTGGCAAATTTCAAGGGCGGCGCTGCCGATCGATTCAATGATCAATTTCATTTGTTTCAAGGAAACTTCACTGCCAATGCCTCCCCAAGCGCCCCAATTATACACCAATGCAAATGACAAACACCTCCTGATAACAGGTGCTTGAGAAACTGATATATGGTTGTATACAGGATTTCCGTCGGAGAAAGACGTGCGGAAGAGTCGAATGATGTTCCACTGCGTAATCTTCTTTTCAATCAGCACAATGGCGGAGGTTTCGTTGGTTGACTGCGAAAGCTTTGTCGGCCATGACATAGCATTTTCACCTTTGTGAAGGTAGTTTTTGAACTCTGGCCGGCTGACAAACGACTTGGTCTCTAAAACACGATTGAATCCCTCGATGAGCATGTCGAGCACTTGAAGTGGCTTGATCTCAACATCTGATGGAGATTCGGTAGCACTGCTCTTGCTCTCGGCTTCGATGGACCCTGCATCGGATTCTTTTTTGTTGATCCATCTAAGTTTTGGATCAGCACACATTTCTTGAATGAGAAGTTCAACTGCAAGAATGAACAACTGCGCTTCAGCGACGTCAGAAACATTTGGTCTTTTTTTCTCTGCAGGATCATATCCAATGGGGCGATTTTGAATTGCGCCTAGAATGGACTCTTGTGAACGGTGCTGCTTCCACTCCATAGGCACTTGATCAAACAACACACTGGAAACTGCGAGAGCTAAAACACTTAAATTTTCTTTCGTAAAGTGTGCGTGGCTGATAGGGCATCGCCAAAAAGGCCGACAAAATTTTGGACTGGACTCGATGTCCCTGCACCGTGATTCGTACGACAATCTGTCTCCTAATTTGAACGATTGCTTCGTTTTGGTTTCAAAGTTCACCCCAATGCCGAATATTTTTGTCCATATCTGGTTCAACGCAACACTAATGGTGGGGTGTTGGCTTAAATTATCAAACTCTGCGACGGTAATGTCCCCGTTCTCACGGTACCATGCGTCGTCGAATTCTGCAAACGCCCGGGCAGCTACGTAACTGTGGGCCTTGGCTTTGAACCTGGATATGACACCCAGAGTTCCCATAGACAACTTCGCAGTTTTTGACAAGTCGTCAGCACCCGATTCGTCAGTAGCTCCCAGGACACCAGCGCCTGAAGACGGCGTGGTTGCATCGTCTGATTCTGTATGAGCATCAAACGTTGAGGGTTTGCTGTCATCGAGTGACACGCCAGCGCCAGATTTCTTGGATTCCGCTGCACCTTCGTCAATCAATCTCCGCTGAAATACGGCAACTACATCCTTGAGAATGACGCCGATCCAAGTGATGAACCCGCTCACTTTGGCGGCAGAGGTGTACAAAGGAAGACCCTCCGAGGTGCGGCGGACGAGTTCTTCGGTACCAGACTCGTTAAAAAAATGAATGTGCGATACAAGATCTATGTAGCATTTGACGAATTTCGATAAACCACACAATGGCAAGACTGAAATAGGCGTAGGCTTTTTGCTTTTCGATGTCAGAAGCAGGTCAAAATTCAAAAAATTCAACCGAGGGTCTCTTGTGAAAGCAACTTTCCCCATTTCTTGTATCTCTGAACTGAGAGAATTTGTGCAGCGCTCGATAAACGAATATCCCCAAATCCTGTGGCGGGCCAAGCTACACACTGTGTTGAGAATGTGGAGGATTTGAATGAACGGAAGCCTCAATACGATGTTTTGCCTCTCTTCAGGGTTATTGAAACCACATGACATCAAAGTCTGAATGAAAGCCATGTGAAAAGCAGACCTGCAAGGCTCAGATTTGGAGGCATAGCCTCCATGAACTATGTCGCTGGCGACTCTCAATAAATGTTTCCAATCTTGCTCCGAATCCCAAGGATTTTCGCCAAAATCGGACTTTTGTGGATTCACATGTACAGACGTAATTTTGTTTTTCCATTTTTCAAAAGATGCTTTGTCCGAAGATTCCGAGGGAAAATCACTGTCAAGAATGAACATGCACTCTTCTTTGACTGCATACTCGGCAGGAATGCACAGTTCGAGAATCTCCCTCTGATTGACAGATATATTCTTATCCCCTTGAGCCATGAACGGCGCCAACAGCAAAATATCATCAGGATTTTGGCCATCTTGGGCAACCTTCACCATGCTTGTAAGCAAATCTGTTGGTACAGCCGTAGCGTTGTCGAGATTCCCTTGAATCATGTTAAAAATACACAAGGCAGAGTCGTTTGAGGTAGGCTCAAGAGCCTTGGAGAAGAAAAAGTCGATGTCGTCATAAAGGCGATTTTGAATAGCGAGGCAGCCAGCAGCTGCTTGTGCCAGGAGGAAAAACACTCGTCGAATCAAACATTCAACAATTGACACACGGTCGCTGGTGGCGTTCACTTTTTCAAATAAATAATTGATTCGGCGCGATCGCATGCGTTTCTGCATCTTTTGATTGTACTCGTCAGCTTGCTCGATCGAATATTTTTTGGGAAATTTGATCTTGACAATTTCGACAAGCACGTCAATAATTCCTAACTGCAGCATCGCCTTTTGCAATTGTTCTTTTTTCTTGTCTGGGTCGGCACTATTATCGCTCATATCTGAGTCAAGAAACGGCTGCTTGAGTTTTTTGTCCACTTTATCTGCTTCTTGACTCGTGTCACTGCCAACAGATGGCTCCTTCGATGGCGTGATCTCCTTTCCTGATAAAGCCTTCTTGATTTCGGCGACAATCAGAGTTCGTCGCTCGTTGGACCACGTGACGTCTTGGTCACCTTTGTTGCTGTCATACAGACTTTTGTATTGTTCTTCTACGCTTGGCGAGATCTCGAAGCAGCTCTTGCCAGGCAAATTAAAATCGTACACACAAGCAGGATGAATAAATCTCAATTCAGCATCATCTTCATCTTCAAGGAAACAAAAACAGTAACCGCAACCTCCTTCGTTGCATAGTTCACATTGATACTCCATCTGAGCGGGCGAGTTGTCTGTAATGGGCTCGTCGCCCTCTTCCAAAATTTGCTGATCAGGAGTATACACTTTCATGAATTCGTGCCAAGTGAAACCGAACTCGTCTGGATCTTCAGGGGATTTGATCATAAAATACGGACTTTTTCCTTTGTCATACGTCCAATTTTCTGTCTCTTCGTCGTCGTCTACTATCGAATCATGCAACATCTCGATGTACTCCAAAGACTCCTCCCAAGGAGGTATTCCTCCCGAATCATCAACAATCTCGTACAGTCGAGCAAAGTTGGGGTCATCTTCATCATTCGGGACAAAGAGACGGGCCGCGTTGGGGTTCACCCACGACTGCAGTTCCGAAGCGGATTCATCGTACTCTTTTTCTCTACAAAGCTGAGCAATCAAGCGCTCGACAGACTTCCAAGACTCGCCCAGTTCAAACGACGTTTCATTAGGAATATAATCGATGTCAAGCAGGTCGTCTTCACTAAAAAAACAAATTCGGATTTCTTCTTTCAAATGGCGCAATATTCTTAACTCGACCTCCAGCTTGTTGAGAATTTCACTGTCATGCCCAGTTATAATTTTGGTCTTTTGAATGCTCTGAAATACTTCTTTGGGAAAAGAATGCAGCTGAATACAAAGCTTTGAAGCCATGTTCGAAGTTTTTGGAATATTTGCTAGAGCTGGAATGACATCAAACCAGTCAACATCCTCGCCCGTTCTCTCCACATCAGTTTGGTTTATGAAGTCAATCTTTGATTTAGTGCTGTTAGATTTTTCCTTCTCGAAAAATTCTATAGCTGTTTTCATCAGCCGCGTCTGTAATGCACTGTATTGGATGTTTTTGTACTGCATGCTCACGGCCCTGGAATTTGAGGTTGTGAGAAGTGCTAAAGAATCTTTTTCCCATTTGGTACAATAGTCTAGAAACTCTGTTATTTTGTCATCAACCATAACTTGCCACGAAACGGACATAAGATCGCAAAGCGCCAGCAGTAAATCGCCAGAAGATTTCGCAAAAATCTTCTTTAAAGCTTCATGATTGAATCGGCTTGGTCTGTACTCTGGTATTGTTGTGCTCAAATTCAGCCAATCAAAATATTCGTAAGAACTATGCCTGTTTCCTTGGGAGCGAGAGTATTCAGAGTACTTCGCAACAAAAGAAGACTGGTCAGAAACAAACCGCAACATCTGGATGATGGAATCGGGAACGGGGCTCTTGTACGAGGTTTCAACCACTTCTTCATCAACGGCGCTGCTTACATCGCGCTGATTTCGGATTAACGATTCAGTGCGTCGGAAACAACTCATGAAAAAATTGAAGGGCGTGACAGTAGTTGGTGATGAAGCGGAATCAGATGATGCTGAATTCTGATTTTTCTTTAAAATATCAGCAATGTCGTGAGCAATGTCAGTTTGCTTAAAATAACTCAATGCACAAAGTTCAAGATCACTAACAAGTATCTTGCGAACTGCGATGATTCCTTTCCAGGACTCATCGAATTCAAAGCGAAGGGTATCGAGCAAACAATGGATCAAATTTTTCAAAAATATTTTGATGTCTTGATTTTGTTCGGACAAAAACCTGCTCTTTAAACTCTTTTCCCAAAGCAGACAAGACACCCTCCCCCAAAAAATTGCAATGTCACGAGTGCATAGCTCAAATGGAGTTTTGGGTCGCCGATAGCTGTCGAGCAAAAATTGGCTCAATTGTTTAAAAGTACTGTCATCCCAATTTATGTGGCCAAAATTTGCTGGATCTTTCTCTTGGGATTGTTTCCAGCCAGCAGCATTAAAAACATCTTCAAAAAAACGCACATCATCCTCACAGTATGCAACATAGCCCTCGCACAACTCAGGAAGCCGTTTGCCAATTTTGTAATGACGAGAAAAAAAATCAGACTCTCCCGAGAACTCTTTAAATTCTTTTTCGGGGTAACCCCCTTTGTATTTGAGGGCAGGCTCCGTCGGCTCGGTGGAAAATGCCCGAATGGTGTTGATTGGTGGAGTCAAAAACCAAGGCTCTTGGTCTATGAAGCATGATCTCAAGAGCTCTACGCTGGAGGCGCGAAGGCATGCGGGTAAAAAGGGGCAAAATATAATATCTGAGAGTTTGTCGTAATCGGGCAACACCTGCATTCCATTGGAAAAAGCGAAATTTGGGATTTTCGCTGAGGTACTTTTTGACGGACGCCTAAACGGTGTGCACGGCAGAGCATATTTGAGGCTCTTTTGAGAGGTTTTTTGAACTTTGCCCGATGAATCATACTTGGTGTTGCCAATATCTGTATCCGGGAGGTTGAGAGAGTGGTATATTTTCAAAAAGCACATTTCGTCCTGGTGAAATTCGTTGAGGCGAAATTGGTGCTTTTCGCCATTTTCAAGATGAACGGTGTAAGCTTGATCTGGTTTGATGCTGTTCGGCTGGTCTTGCGGGCCGAATTGAACGAATTGGTTCTGCTTTAAGCCGTGATTCTCACATGTAAACACACCTGCAGCGTGTTCAAAGGCTTGAATCGAAACCAATGTTGGTTTGAAAAAATGCTTTAAATTGTCTTTGATTTTAATCGTTTCTTTCTTCCCGTTCCGTTTGTAAACTGCTTCCAAATTTCCGAAATTGCGGAGGCCGCCGTCATACAAGCCGTTGTAAAGCTCAGTGACATCAAGTGCAGTCTCGCCATAAGGCCCCCACAGTGCACGAGCAACTTTGCCATTCAAAATGACACGAGGCAGCTGCAGCGGGTCAGAAATGTAAGTTTCATCAGGAATTCCGATTCGCAGCACTTCAAATGCATTTGGAGGGTCGGTTTCATTGATTTTCACCCTATAAGCCAAACCGTGCTGCAGGTTGACTTTGCAAATAGTAGAAAAAGAGTCATCATCTTCAACTTTGACGAGATATACTTCATCTTCTTCGATACCATGTGATGACGAATGTTGGTTGATGAATATCACCAACTGGTTGTTTTGCAAACCGTGGTTTATGTATGTGTATTGATTGGGATCGGCGATTTGGCCGGCGGCTGGGAGCTTGCGCTTAGGAATAATCGCTGTCTTTGCAATGTCAAGGCGGATGTACTGGCCGTTCTTGAGATTGTGTGCACCAGTTGTGATGAACTTTCCGTTTTTGATTTCAGATATTTCGAACTTTTTGATTGCAGAAACTTCCGTTTCAAAAACTAGATTTGTGTAGTTGAAGTATTTGAAATCATTGCTTTCACCTTCTGCAATTCCCAAATTGACTTTGACTTTCACACCTTTGCCGCTGATACAAGGCACAATGTCGTCTTCCTTCCATGAAACAGAGTTCAGATCGTCAAAGAAAGCAGTGTCTGATCTGCGGAATAATGTCTGCTTGCCTCCATTCAGTTCTGAACGTACAATGCCAATCTCACAAGCATCCAAATCAACCCAAACTCCAATGGTGCTATTTTCTGACCACTTCAATGATGGTTGACCGGCCTGTTTGCTTGTTTGAGGCTTCTTCAACGTTGCTTCCATGCTGTCACTTAAAAACGCAAACGAAACATCAGGAATCTCTGTCTCAGGAACTATTGTATGAAAACACAAGAGTCCTCGGTCGACGGGCATGTCTTCTAGCTTGCCTTTCGACTCGCCGTCGTCTTGTGAAGCGCCGTTGGACCCTTCTTTCGCGATTTTCATGTCCCACCTCCTCTTAGTGACAGCCATTTGAGCCATGATGTTCGTTCTGTGTAAAATTCTTGAGCGCAACATGTGTTTGGACTTTTCAACAATCTTCCTCGTCTTTGCTATTTCCTCTTCGAAGACGGAGCCGCTTCTCATGGAATCAGCCTTTTCGGTCCAAAGTGCCGAGATGGCTGCGATATATTCCTGAAGCTTTGGGCCACGTAATTCATCCAAAGGAACTTTGAGAACATCTGCCTGAGGTAAATGTTTCACCAAAGTCGCTTGCGAATCTGATATTTGAGTTTCATAAGAAGAGAGCAATTTTTGCGCAGCGTCATAAGTTATGGTGCGGATGCCATCAAACGCCCAGGAGTGAGCGAAATCTCCAGCACCATTGCCGTCTGACGGCTGATCGGAGTTTCTTTCCTTACTGGCCACTGTCCATCCAAGTTGTAGCATGGCTTTGGTCTCTGGACCTTCAAATGAATCGATGGTAACCTCGTAGTACATGAATCTACGAGAAGGAAATGGTATTTCAAAGCCGCACGAAGGGTTCATTGGTTTCAGATTAGTTACAGCTGCCACTGTCGACAACCCGTCAACGCCGAAGGACACCATGCTGCAACACGAACCGTCCTCAACTTCGCAAATGATCGGCTCGCTGGGGCGAGATCCCCAAGTTTGAACCAAGAATTCTTTCTTGGTCTGCACCTTTGACCCGTAAAAAAAATCCCAAGCCTGTTGGTTCCTGTTTGCGCACAATTTTGCAACAAGAGAGTAGCACGAACACAGGAACTGAAGATGGAGCTTCATGGTACAATACCACCAATCACGTTTCAAATCGCGCTCCATCTGGTCAAGAGTTGCTTCCTCCAAAACCTTCGAATGCACAATTTCCCATTCCTTTTCAATTTTCTTGATCTCCGAAAAATATCCAAAATCTTCAAGACAATCAAAATCATGGGCAAATGCTTTGAGCTCGAAAAATTGTGGGGGGCACCATGTCCCGTAGAGCTTTCCCAGAACTCCAGAGCGTTTCGTGACGGGCAAAAGCACATCCCAAGGCTCAACGAAAAAACGCTTTTCGCCATCGACAGTTTTCGCCCACTTCGGAGGCTTGATGTAGGCAAACGGGTGATCCTTAGGCGTTGGCTTGTTTTTCGTTTTAGCCAGACCGTAAGTTGAATCGAACACCAAACGAAGACTGCTGAATTCACCGTCAACGTAGCTGGAAGGAATACGAGGAATAATGACATGACCTTGAGCGTAAGGAGTTTGAAAAATGCTTTTCAGAACCCGCATTTGTTGTCCATAATCTGGAGAACCATCACGGTTGGTCACAAGGGACTGCAAAATTATCGGGACGGCATTAGAGCGCAAGTCGTTCATGTTCTGCAACAAGGAGCTGTAAACAGCGTCTGTAAACATTCTGTCGATGGCTGAAAAATTGCCTTTCAGAATAGAAGAGAGCAAAACTGCAATGTTCAATTGATTATCAGATGATCTGGGTAACAAATTCTTGATGACGTAATAAATCTGAGAACTACTCAACTTCTTTGCATTCTTTTGACAATCTTTGACAAGGTTGGACACACAGGCACACGCTCTCCTTACAATGGCGATCAAGATGTCACGAAAATCCTGATATTTGATGGAATCTTTAAAATTGAAGAATATTGGCAAATCATTCCATGGTGATTCAGTGTTGTCGTCGTCAAGAGCGACGCATTTGAGAATTTGAGCCATCATCTTTTCTGAGTAGAAAAACAGCTCCATCATCATCATATCCATTCGGCGAACACTCTGGCCCGAACCGTGTCCCACCAAATACGCTTTCTCTTTGTCGAATTCAAGCACTTTACCATCTTTGACGATGGACTCAAAAGATGCCCTGAACGATTCTTCGAAAACTTCGTTGAAGGCTGTTTTTTCCAAGAAAAAAATGCGCTCACCAGGGTTCACCTCTAGTTCAACATCACTGTTTAGCATCTCCTGCACTTCTGGGTCTTCGAGAGCGGTGCGAATTCTGGATGCCTGAGCAGGCGATACAATCGCTTTGAAAGCATACAGGCCAGATTTTTCAATATGTTTTTTCCAAAAGAAATCAAAATCTGAAGGTTTCATAGCATATTTCAAGGCTTCCATGAGCTCGGCATTTCGGGTATATGCACTATCATCTTCGTCGTCACCTTCTTCATCGTTTTCTTTTGCAAATGCGCTTCTGAAATTTCTCTCGACTGCTTGGACCTTCTTTACAAAATCATGGCTTGTGACTGGTAATTTTGGAAAATTGTACCTCATCACCGCCTCAACATACGATTTCGGGCTAGCACATTTTCCTCCTTCAGAAATCGAAATATTTGAAGGTAATATGAGATCATCATGTTGTTCATTCCAGTCGCAAAGTTGAAGCCGATTACATTCCGCAAAAAGCTTGAACAAATTATGAGCAACTCTGGGCACCTCATTACCGGCCTCGTTTTTCAAAGGAGGAAACCCTAACTCCTCAAGAATTTCACGCGTCACATCCTGCATTTGATCATCCCCCCATGGCTCCGAATTTATTCTGCGCCTTCTCCAACGTTTGAAAAATTCATCGGCCATGGATTTTGTCAAAGTCGTGGTTGTGGCTGATATTGAAGCCAGCGTGAAGTGTAACACTTTTGCATGATGCGGCCGAACTTTCCAATGAGTGAAAAATGGCGGTTCCTCCTCGATTTGCCACCCAAGTTGTTCGGTCAAAGGCTGAATAACACTGAATGCCAACTCAACAATACCCAGAGAACCGAAGAACAATTGACCTTGGCGGTCAACTTCGTCGCTTGTGGCGCCAGGCTGAAACCCGTCTATAAGACAAGATCGCGAGACGACATCAAACGCTTCTTGGAGACGACTGTTGTAGCGACGCACAAATGACATGTAATACTCCAGGTCATTGTCGCTCAAGTCACGCTTGTCCGTCGCAAATTTGAGATGTGCACAGAAATTTCGGATGATGGAGGAAACTTGAGATCCATTTCTGATTTTGTCAGCATTTTTTGAACTCACAAATTCAATGTTGCACAGCTGTTGCTCAAATTGTTGCTGAGCTGGAGATTCAAAAAATTGACTTTTTTTTTCGGGAGCTGGGCCAAGAGAAATCATCGCAAGATTCGCGCGCTTTGCGGTTGCAGCGGATTGTGAGGGTTCACTGGTAAAATCACTGCCCAAAAGGAAAATACCATCTTTCTCATCGCAATCATGAGTCTCCAAGCCAAAAAGCGTGTTGTTTGACACACTCGCATCTCCTTCGCGGCCAGACTTGTCGTGCCTTCTACTGAACTTCCATCGACATGCTAAAAGAAATTTGGAGGTTTTTTCTTTGTCTATTGTCGGCGTTGCGAATATATCGTCGAGTTTGCTACGAAAAGTTCGAAGGCGCTTCGGTGCCATAATGTGTAAGGTCCAGGGATTTTCGGACGTGGTGACTTTCTCTTTCTTGTCGCGCTCTTTGAATAGGGCGATGAGTTTTCTCAACGTCTCGAGAGGATGAGCTGGACTCTTGTTGTTGAGAACAAGAGATGCAGTTTCGCTGGCGTTTCCAAGAGTACCCGTTGCACTTGCAACACTTCCAGATTCAGGAACAGCAGACATCTCTGTAACGGACGCGACAACCGTGCTCCTTCGAGTTTTGGTACCGGAAGTGTAAGCACTGGCACCACTGACGCTGCCGCGATCCCCTGCACTTACCCCGCTTTGGCTTGCAACATCACCGTAACCTTGGTCTTCTGCCTTGTACGCTTTCAACGAGAAATTGACAACATCAACGGCACGGATGTAACCATTTGCTGAGTTCATAAAAACGGGCATCCTGAACCAAGCCTGTAGTTCGTATTCGATTTCCAGCGCTTTGATTTTGATTTTTTCGACACTAAGGTCCTCGCACTCCAACAAAAATTTACCCGCAGTCTTCAGCATGGTCAAAAGAGTTTCACCACGATAATGCCAAAGTCGCACGAGACTTTGGAATTCGTCAGCGATTTTTTTGACAGTTTCAAGATACTCTTGCATTTCCCCCATATCAGCAGCAGCAGCCGCAGCAGCCGCAGCGTCGTCGCCGTCGGTAAATTCGCCCATAAACGGCGCACCGTGCAATTTCTCCTCATCGCAGAGATCGGCCAAAGTAGAAGGATCCCTTTCGGGATCAGTCGGGAGGATTTGCTGACCGCAATACTCCAAAACAGAAGCAACAGATGTTCTAATTTTCGAAATCCATTTGTCTAATTGGGCACGCTTGCGGGTGATCTCTTGTTCATCCTCATCATCAACAGCGTTCTCAGCTTCTTCGTCGTCAGATAGATACTCTTCACTGTTTGTCGCCTTGAATGATTCCAAAGCAGGAAGATGTCTGATGGCAACGAGGACCATGCCTGTCACGACGTGTTGCAGGATAATGGGGCTTTCGGTGGTTACATTTTCACCAGAATCGGCCATATCCCCATCGCCATCGATGACCATCCAGTACGTATTGGCAATTTTTCCTGAACCCTGCGAGGAGTCGCTCTGGGACCTGTGGGTGTAAAACACTTTTCCACGGTCCATTTTGGTCGCAACGGCAGCAAGGTAGCTCTCCGAAGCACGGTGATACAAACGAATGATTTGGCATCCGGATAAGATTTCGTCAACCGCAACCCCGTCATCTTCGGCAGCATCGTCATCTTTTTCTTCAGAAACGGTAGATATATTTGAGTTCTTCTTGCATCTCTCAAGGATCCAATCAACTCTGTTATCATTGGATGCAGCACCCGTTCCAAGTTGAAATGATTCGTCGGCGTTAAAGACGCCATCCAGCTCGACATCAAGGGAAACCCCAAACTTTGTACCAGGAACCATGGAGTTATTTGGCTCCATACGCACATATTGAGAGTCGGATACAAAAGATTTCAAGCGTATGGTAATGCTGGCTTGCGCAGGAATTTTTGCTGATCCACCAGCAACACCGGTGCTGACGCGTTCAATGTAGAACAGGGAGCCCGGTTTACCGTACTCAGAGAGCTCGAGAGGACGATCTTGTGTCTTGTTAAATGACAAGAGACGTTTCGATGTAACGTGGCATAACTGAATGACATTACCATAGTTCAGAGGGTCCCCGTGCATTCGGGTGATTGTTTCTGCGTTGCCATTTTGTTCTTGTTTTGTCTTGACCTTGTATTCGGTGACTTTTGCCTTCAGATCCGCAATCTCCGATTGCAGTTTTTGAATGGCTGATTCAACTTCAGTGAGACCATCGGAAGAGCTGACGGACTGTCTCCTACCTCCTACTCCTTCGAAACCTAGCCGAGAAACTATGGAAAGGGCGCCACTTTTTGCGGCTCCTACTGCAGTAGTCTGATTCACTTGGACCGTCACTTCATCGGGTGAAGCGATGCCGGAATCCGGCACTGAATTCAACGGTTGCATCTCGACAATGTTCTCAGAATCATTGATGTCCACAACTGCATCAGATGGAGGAGGAGAGCTCATATGGATGTCCGAGCCAGATGCCGGGTTGAGTGCCAGAGTGGATGGGGCGGTGTCAGCAGCACGCCGCACTTGTTGACTGCGTTTCGAATAAATTTCCTTCCTTTTGATTTCCAGTTGTTGCAATTTTTTTTGGAATTCACCCAGCTGCTTTTTGTGAGCGTTGAGCTGAGAGCTCATATCATAATCGGTGCGAGGAAGGACTTCAAACCAATAATCACGAGCGTTGGTGATCATGTCGAGCGAATCTTTAGATGTTTCGGGTTGATTTGAAAACGCAATTGTTGCAGGGTTTTCGGCCAAAATGATTGAAGCAAAATCCGTAGCATTTTCTTGTTTCTGCACTTTCTGGAGCAGTGTCAACGGAGAATGATGGCCTAGAAGATATTTCCTCTCTTGCGAGTCTCTGCCAGCACGCGTGCTTAGACACACGAAGTCGCCATAGCAAAGCCACGAATCATTTTTCGAATCTCCTTTTCTAGCATCTGACATTGCAAACAACGGC
>Ga0256342_1000024_pt1 | contig 15932 bp, 1 predicted proteins | sample AtltaT_19_FD_183672 | JGI IMG/M metagenome (GOLD analysis project Ga0256342, IMG submission 183672) | Metatranscriptome of freshwater microbial communities from Altamaha River, Georgia, United States - Atl_Miss_RepB_8d (Metagenome... | ecosystem: Environmental > Aquatic > Freshwater > River...
GTCATCAGGCATTGACTGTAAGTTCAAAAGTTAATCAGACTTTCGGTATTGTATTCTCACAGACTCCTCTTGTGAGCCTTGATCCTTCATCTTTCAGGCTGGTGGTTAATTTCAGCACTGCTCAGCAATTTCAAGTTGGTAATTTTTCTCTCATCATTCGAATCACTGATGACGGTGGAACATCCAACGGGGGCTTCAACACAGCGGAATTCTCCCTCCGCGTTCGTGTCATTGCGGCTCCCAGGTCCCCATTCATCGTGACTCCTCTGAATTTTGAATACAGCCCCCGTACCTCTGTCACAAGCAACACGATTACTACAGCCTTCGGTGTTTCGTTAGGACGGCAGTTACCATTTACCGACAATCCTTTCGTTACTTACTATATATCGTCTTGCTCCAACACGGGAATTTTTGACAGCCAGCCGCAGTTCGAGCCCTCACTCAGTGGCACGCTTTTCGACATGAATCGTACCATACGGCACTATGTCACAGAGCACTCGACTTCTGTAGTGACTTTGCAGTTTTCTCTTGCTCTTTTTGCATCAGGCTCAACCAGCTGCAACATGTCTGTTGTAGACAACACTGGAAATGCATCTTTATTTCTGATTTCTTTCTCGATCCCCTACGCCAACAGGCCGCCTGCCTTGATATATCCGGAAGCTGGCTATTCTTTTATGCAGCGTAGTTTTTATCGTTTGTCTGTCGACTTATTTTCTTTGACCAATGTGCCTCAGCAGCTTGAAAATGTAATCGTCACCGGTCCCAACGGAGTCTTGAACTCTAACATCGTTCGATTTGGCCACAATCATGTTGATTTTTACTTCAATCATAGTCAAGGTAAATCCATTTTTGGAGATCTGCCACTGTCCATTTATCTGAAAACAAATGGCCCGCCGACTTCATTCGGCTCAAACAATGTCACTCTCAATGTCATTTTTCATGTGACAAAACAAAATTTTCCTCCTGTTATCGTCCTCAACTCCATTGATCCCTACAATCCCGTTCTCATGGTTGTTTCAACTGGGATGCAACATGTTTTACCCAATGTAATTAGCATCTTGTCCGTCGGAGATGCTGATGAGCAGTCGCAGTCCATTATTTTGTGCACCGTTTCTGGATTAATGGACCCTACAGGCCTGCTGGATGATGCTATCATTGTCAGTCCATCTGGATCTGTCACTTTGCGGCCAAAAGCTCTCACCCGAGGTAGCATCTTTTTCACAGTGTCATGCAAAGATGATGGTGGGACTTTGAACGATGGTAAAGATACAAGCAATTCCGTCGGCGTGAATGTTAGTGTCGTTATGAGGAACTCTCCGCCTACCCTCGTCAACTTACCGACTCAAGTTTCATTTCCAGAATGGTCTTTTGACTTCGGAAGGTTCGGTGGTGAAACTCGGAAAGCGTTTGTGTTTGGACAGCCACTTCTTTCAAATGATTTTGTCCCCAGTAATCCGTCGGCTGTATCTCTCACTGAAGTTTCCATCGGCAACCAGCCCTTGTATGGGTCGGTTCCTATTTTTCAAGAAACGTTTCAAATTTCAAGCGAGCAATTATCTCAAGTTCCGTTCAATATTGATGACTGGGTACTCGTTGATGGCGTCGTTGAAGGAAATTTTTCCGTTAACTCGACCATAACCGGTTCATGCGAAAATGACCCGTTGATGTTTTATCGCTCCGTTGTAGCGCGTGATCCTTCTGGTGGCCCAGGTTCAGGTTTGTACTTTTTAGTCTCCTCAAGCCCGACTGTTGTGGGTGAACACCTGTACGTGTGTATTGCCCGGGTTCGTTTGGCCTTGGCAGCTCCGTCCTCCGTCAACTATTGGGTTTTAACGGCGTCTACGTTGGAAGTTCGAGTTGCTCAAATTTCGTCAAATTTCCCTGCCCCGTGGTCAGAAATGTCTGCTGATGCTTATCCCATTGTCGCTGATGCTTTTCTGAACGGTTGGGGTTGCGGGTCTAGTGCCTCTATCCGCACGAGTTCAAACGATGCAGGCCCCTCTATCGGAGTTCGTCGTGTCCTCGCTGCAGCGTTTCATTCTCATGGATTATTCCGTGTGCCTGTTGAATTGCATCCAGGTCCAGGTGGCGAAAGTGATCAAACCGTTTCGATGAGTTGCCGTGCAGTGCCCTCACCTGGTACACCTGCAATGTTTGCTTATGCTGTTTCCATCAATCACACCCATGCCACCTGCAATGTGGTTTTGTTTCAGCATCGACAAGGTCAGGGATCTATCATTATCACAGTTCAGGACAGTGGCGGAAATTTGTATGGAGGTTCTAATGAATCCGTTGTTTCGCTGCCAATTGTTGTTATCCCCTCCAACTCGCCCCCAAGTTTTTCATTCAGAAGTATTTCCCCATGTTCGTATGTTGGTAATGTTGGCAACGTCACGGTCAACATGTCCACTGATTCAGTTCCAGTCATATTGGAACATTTTATTGTTGGTCTCACTGCAGGCAGAAATGAAGATGCTGATCAATCTATAACAATGACTGTAGTCCTCACTTCTGGACAGCGTTTACTTTCAAGTGCTCCTTATTTTTCTGAAGGTCGCTCTTTGGTGCTTCCTCTGGTGCCATTTCTTTTTGGGCGTCTTACTGTGATCATCACTGCCACAGACAATGGCCCCGGATTTCTTAGCACATCTCGCGCACTTGACATAACAATTTTGAATGTTAACAAACCTCCATTCTTCGAGTCTTTGTCTTCTCTGATTTTCAGGCGCTCCCCTCAAGTCTCCGATTACACCGTGAATATCTCAGTGTGCCCCGGGCCGGGTGATGAAAGACACTCACAAACAGCATCAGCCAATTTTTCTGGGAATCTTGTTTCAGGATTTAACAACTTGCAGATGATTTCGGCTTCTGGATGTTCCGTTTATCAAGTGTTTCTTTCCATTCCGGGAGGATTGTTCGGAAACACATCTCTGGTTCATTGTATGGCAATTGACAATCATGGCAGCGTTGGCACAACATTTTTCAACATTTCAATTCTTTATGTCAACTCGAAGCCATCATTTCGAATTGATGAAACTCACTTTTCGCTCCCCCAAAGCAATTTGCCGCACACCATACCTGTTGTGTTGCAAGATGTATCTGTTGGCGCATTTGATGTTGGACAAACAATTCGATGTTATCTTCGCGATGTGAATGCGTCATTCTTTCCTTTTGAACCTGTTCTTACACTTGTTACCCCTGAGTACAACTTCCAAATTGTTCTTCAGACTGCATCTTTATATACAGCAGGCAAAACTCATTTCAACGTTGTTTGTACCGACAATGGTGGAACCGAGAATCATGGGGACGACACCTTTTCAATTCCAATATTTTTGAACTACACCTTAATCAACTTACCACCCTTTTTCAACATTATGTCGAGAAGCATAAATGCGAAGCAAGACTCGTTGCTCCAAACATTACCCGGATTTGTTTACAACATATCCGCTGGACAGCCCGCAGAGTTTTTGGATCTGTTGCAAATTTCTATTACTTCGGACAATTCGTTGCTTTTTGAGCAATTGCAAATCAACTGGGACCTTGGAACAAACAGCGCAACGATTTTGTTCAAACCTGCTGCTCATTTGTTTGGAAATGCCAATATAACCATCACACTCAAAGAAATCGAACTGAAATCCAATCAGCAGGGGAACTTAGATCTACTCGAATCACGAGCAATTTTCCCCATATTCATCCTGCCTAAGCTCCCTTTCCCTGACTTCAACATCTCTAACAGCACCATTCAGCTTGCTGAAGATTTCGGCGAAGTGATTTTTCCACTGTTTATTCCTCAGATTTATTTTGGAAGCGGCGAATCCAACAATGAGAAACCAGTATTTTTCGAATTCAGTATCACAAGCGTCCTTGATACATCGAAACCGCATTCCACTGCAACCACAGGCAAGCCATGGACCCCAGTATTCATGCATGTCAACAATCTTGGTGATCTAAGAATCGTCAGTGAAACGCATCAATGGGGCACTCTCATTGTTCATATTTTGTTGACAAATTTGTTTGTCAGCAAGGGTTCAAATTATTCTTCGCCCATTCGATCATTCAAGTTGATAATTTCTCCTGTCAACGATCCTCCTGTTTTCCATTTCGGTGGCGCCGAGATTATTATTCCTGACAATGTGTCCTCATTTATGGCCATCGATGCTTTGAGAAACATCTCTGTGGGACCTCCTGATGAAGTGAGCGCTCAATATATTCAGTCGATTCAATGCAGTGTCGCTACTTCTCCTCTATCCATCCTTAGTGCAGTCGTTCCCAGTTGTGTTGGCTCTTCCATTTGCCAATCAGCATCTATTTCATTTTCTTTGATTCCTTTTACCAGTGGTTCTGCCAATATGTCCTGTTGTGTTTTTGATACTGCCAACGGCTTTTCTTGTCAGGTTATTCTTGTTAAAATCTTGTCCGATTTTCACCTGCTGCCCAAAGGTGATATCACAGTTGGTCCTTCGTCAAAAGATGACTACTCAAACGTTACGGTCTTTTCTCATGTTCGAATCACTCTTCCGGAAGATCCGAATTTTCCCGATGTGTCTATGAACATGAACAACGTTGAAATTTCATTTATCGTCAGCAACATGCCGTTGTTTTTTGCGCTGCCTTTGTGCGTCATCAACGAAACTTCTTGCAACATCGTTTTCATTCCTACCCCCCAAAATTTTGGAGAGAGTGTCGTACAAATTTTTGCGCGGTACAATTCCAGAACGACTTCGGCGTTCTTTAAGATTCGCATTGGTCGGATCAATCAAAGTCCGAACTTCACTATTGCTTTTCCTTCCGTAAGCGTTCTTTCAGGCTCTGGCGCCACTTCAATACCTGACTTTGCTTTGAACGTGACTGCTGGCCCTTTTGATTCAGACCAATCTACATTTTTTGTTGTTCAAGCCAAAGATACAACCATGGTCTTGTCTGCTTTTTTCTGAACTTCCCCGTGTATCTAGCTCAGGGGTCCTAACATTTGTTGTGAAACCGAATATCTATGGGCGGTATGAATTCTCGTGCACGTTGGTTGATACGCCATCGAGCTCTGTAGCTGCCCTGAACACGACGTTGTATTTTTCAATTGTCGTGGTTTTTGTTAATCAGGCCCCTTCTTTTAATTACGAACCTAATACGTCCATTACATTTACTTCAGATGATTTGTTCTCCAAGAATTCGTTTCTAAAGAATGTCAGCCCTGGATCACCGTCGGAAAATTGGCAGAAAGTTTTCTGCAAACTTGAACCAATTGCTGATTATTCCCGCTCGTTTGTAGTCAGTCCATTTATTGCAATATTTGGTTCTGAAGGCACTTTGTTTTTGCAGTTGGCGCCTGGTCGCTACGGAACTTTTCAGTTTATGATGGATTGCAAAGATGATGGAGGCGTCGCTGATGGGGGAAAGAATGCAGCGCAATCTGTTGTAGTATCCTTCATCGCGCCATTTATCAACTATCCTCCGACTCTTGACATATTCTCCAAGAACGTTTATTTCAACTCTTCCGTCACATCTTCTTTTGTGTCTGCTCAAGTTGTTTCAATCCCTGCATCATCTTCATTCTGTGTTCCCCATGTGTTTTCGACAGTGCATTTGAAGTTGAATTCTTCTTCCTTTATTGATACTTCAGCCTATTTTGTCAACCCCAATGCTGCCCGTCTTCCAATAGATCGTTTAAACAAGATTCGTGCAATTGCATCATACAAGCCCCCTCAACTTGATTCTACCAATTTTGAGTACATATATGCAGTAGGATCATCCGGCGAAATTAGTGCATGGGTGGTCGCGAATGTTTCAGAGCCAAAATCAACTGCCACTCAAATTTTTCAACTCCAAGATGGATCAATCACTGGTTTTCAAAGCCAGTCTTCGCTGCAGCAGGCTCCTATAGGCTTGTGCGGAATATCATCTTGGACCGCGAATGGGGATGTTTATTCTTTTATTTCGGCAGGCTGTGACGATCTGAGAACCAGACCCCAATCCGTCCCTGTCACGTCTGCTTTAATTGTTTTTACATCATGGATTTTCGATCCCAAGTACTCTTCATTTGACAGCTCTGGTGCTCGGCTGTTACGCCCGTCTGGTGGACTTTTAAATTCGAACGGTCATTTGCTGTCTCAATGTTCAGAACCATCATATTATGGTTCAATTCCTCTCATGTACTGTTCCAACTCTGGTTCACAAGTTGCTGCCATTTCTGGTGCTTTGCAAATTGTGTCGGATGTTTCCTCTGTAGATTTCCCTGCCATTTTTTCCTTGGAGGTCACATTTTCACCCTATTCGATTGGATCGCCACGAATCATCGTTTCTGCCACGTCTCCTATCAGCTATCTTCAGCGCGGATTTTATTTGGCTATCACTTCTGTCAATCTCGTCGAATTCGGATTAGTCAACGAGCATTTTGCAGACAGTTCAGGAGAGTATGGGCGATATTCTGTACTAGTCAGCAATCAAACCGTTTATATTGGTCAATTGACTCACTTGGTTGCCACATATGACGGGAAATTTATGTATCTTTATATGAACGGCATCATGGTTGGGTTTCAGGCTGCATGTATGTTCCCTCCTTGTGGTCGCGTCATGTTTTCGTCCCCTGGAGAGCCAGCCATTCCTCTTGTTGTTGGTCGTTCCCCCATGAACGCATGGTTTCATTCGTTTAGCATCTACTCCAATGCCCTTAAGCTGGTCGATGTGTCGAGCCTTTTCCAGCGAAAGTCAGGTCCAATTGCGCAAGTTCTTGCTCCTGCCTACGGCATGGTTCTTCGTGATGGTAGCCTTGGCAATATTGTGTTGGGCGGACAAAATACTATTTCACTACATGTATCAGGCCGCACTTTCAGTCAAATACGCTACACTATTGTTTGTCCTCGAGGTAATTTAAATGGATATTGCAGTGTTGGACTAATGAATAGTAGCGGTGTTAGTCTTGTGTCTTGCCCTCAGCCTCAAAATTGGCAATTTGGAACCAGCGTTGACTGCGCTTTCAATCTGATTGGAACTTCCGATGTTTCTGATTCTTTTGTGTTTGCCTCTCGAGCATCGTTATCTGTCACCTTGATCACGCCTTCGTATGTCAGAAAATATGCACATGATTTGTCAGGATTTGTCGATTCTCAAACTTTGATTGACGCTACGGGTTGTGCCGCCAGTGTTGTAGTCCTCTTCGGCTCTCGTCGATTCATTTTCACTGCTCGAACATGGTCGGGATCTGCTGATGTCGACGCCGTTTCATCGCCTGTCTTTGAAATTCTAGGAACTTCCGTCGTCGAGGTTGTGTCCATGCGCGTTACGGTTCCTCGGGCAGTTGATGTTGCAGCGGTTGAGTTCAATGGCGGTTTGTATGTTGCTTTTGCTTCAGAATTGTCTACCTCTTCGGTTTTTGTGTATCATTCTGGAACTATGGCTTCCCCTACCGTGATTAATGTTGCGGTTGGTCAGAGCGCTCGTTTTTCTTCTTTGTTTGCATCCATGGATTTTCTGTATGCCATGTTTTGCTCTGTTGGAACAGCATTTAGCCTATGCAACATTTACAACATTCAAGAAAAATCTGCTTATGTAATTCAGACCATATCGAGTCCACTTTCAATTTCTGAAGCAGACATATTCACCGTTTCTTCCGGCCAAATTTTCTTGCTTTTAGCACCTCAATTGTATGTATGGAACAGCCAATCCCGTTCTTTTGCTCTTCATTCTGATCTCGGCTCTGACATCACAAATGCAAAACTCGCTCGTATTGGCTCTAGTGATTTGCTTGTCACTTTCTCTCCTCAAACTACCTCGTCTATGTCATCCCTAGCATCAAATCCTCCGCAAAAGACATTCCTCGCCTCTCAGGGAGCTATGCACGGCACATGTTACATGCGAGTTGGTGCATTAGAGGCAGATCTGCTGGATCCAACCAAATCATATTCCGCCGTACCTTCGTCTGGAAATGTGGACACTTTGAATGTTGTGTTTGCGAGCACACTGATTTTTTCATCCAGCAACTCATCAGTTTATCGATTTTTCGCTAAAGGTAGCAACCGACCTTTGAATGGCACGGCAGTGAATCCCGAATATTTCAGCAATTCCTTTGGTGGGCAATGGTCTGATGCTAGTGTCAGCATGGATCAAGATGTCAACAATTCTACAAGAATTTCAGGAAGATGGGGGGGTTCTGGTACGGATCTCACCGCTCTTTTGAAAATATTTGACGAAAGTTATTTGGTTGAACTTGGTTGGGTTAGGTTGGATGAAAGCAAACAATTTGACTCGACTATCCGCAGTGACACAGCTTATTTGACTTGGCCCTTTGATCCGACTTGGAGTTCCCCTGTTTCTGGAGCCCAAATTGCACCATACAGGTGCTACTACAAGTTGCCGTCTTCTGCATCTACTTCAGGTCTGTTGAAATTTCGTCTTTTCCATCCAGTTTCGATGGATTTCATCCAGATGCCTTACCAGTCCGGTCAATCTGTGGCAACGAGCTCGTCAAATGTTAGCCTGTTAGCACTTTGGGCTGCAGGATCCCGTATTTTTGCTTCAATCGGAGGTTTCGGTACATCTGCTGTTGTGAAATCGTTCAATTTCTCTTTAATAACAAATGGCTTGGCTGACTTTGTTGGCATGCAGACATGCAAGCCCGACGTTGGCTTTGCATCTCTGTTTACGCTGAGTGCCGATCTCAAATATGTGCTGTCTTGGTATGAATTAGCCCACAACGGCGCTTTGAAACATGTTCAGACTTTGCAGTCAGACGGCGTAAAAATGGTGAACTGTCGAGCATTTTCGGTGCATTGCGAGACTAGAATAGTTGCATTAGCGTGTAATGATGGTATTTTTGTCTTCCAATTTTCGCAAGAACAACGTTCTCTCGTTCCTGGAAATCCTCTTGTTGCGAAAGACTCTGATCTCTTTTCTACGTATCTGTCCTCAATTACAAGTTTGTCTGTCGTTTCTTTCTCAGGCAATTTACCTATCATTGTTGCCGCCAGTCATTCAAAAGGTTTCCTCTGTTCCATAGGATTGGTGTTGCAGAATTCAGTTGTGCACCTCTCCAGTGTGATTGACTTCACGATGGATGGGCTCGCCAATCATTTTAGATGGATAAGTCAGCCATCAGCTTCAAATGATCTTCCGCAACTGCATGGATTGTTACCGTCCAAAAATGTCTTACACACTGATTCATATTCTTTCTCGGTTGATGATGTCATATTCTTGGTCACTTTCAGTCGCTGCACCAGTTCGGTCACCTCTCCTGCGTCACTCTACGCCATGAACAACTTGAGCAAATCGTGGGTCTCTCTAGGAATTCTCGCATCATCTGACGGTGCTTGCAGTGCAAGTTTTTGTGATGGCGGGATAGGTAAACGGTTTCTGGCCGTAGGAGTGAATCATTTGAACCCTTTAAATTACGTTCAATCCTCCCATATTTATAAACAGTCGTCCGTATCTACCGCAGTGGAATTCAATAGTGGTGGCATCTCCCGTTTGTTTTCGTATTTTCCTTGGGTCAATTCGATCTCTTTCTCCACTAAAGGTGCTCGGGATGTAATTTCTGTGAAAGCCCCGAATTGTGTGTTCATCGTGCATCAGGAAGGCGATGGTATCGATTCTGGACCATTCCGTGCTTTGCTTTTTCGAAACACACTTGACACTTGGTCGTCGTCTGAATCAAACTTGTACATCGCAAAATCTGGCCCAATATCGATCAGCAGCAGCGGTTTGCCTTCTCCTACTTTAACTGAACCTGTGACAACTCGCTTATCGTCATTGACTTCTAATTCAAGCTTCTTCTCTGCGTTGAATAGTGTTGTCGGTTTGATGATATTCGGTTTTTCTTATTCAGATCCTGAAGCTTTGCATCCGTTTCTCGTTGCCCAGGAATTGTGGCTGGTCAACTGCACCAGCGTGACCCTTTTCCAACCCTTGCGATCTTCTGAAGTCATTGTTTCCGTTTCATGTCCCGTCATGTCTCACGTATTTTTATTGAAAGGGAATGGATCGGGCACTTTTGGTTTGACTCATATAGGCACTTATCCGGCCTCCTTTCATTCAAGCATTAATGAAAGGTGCTCTCCTGACGGATTGTCTTGCAGCACATACCTCGTTTTTTTGAGCTTCAAAGGTGTAGGCCTTCGCACTATCAAGAATTCCGCGGTGTCATCCATGAATCCTCTTCCCTTGATTGGAGTCTACGGTCCTGAGTTGTCTCTTGCAGCAAGTTCATATTTGGTTGATCGCGTAACAAATGCCTTTCAAAGTGCGCCGCAGTCTTCTTGGAAAATTTCGTCTGTTTTGAGACCCGATGGAATCTTATTTGCAGTGTTCGATGATTCACTGAACAGCGAATTTCTTATTTTTGACGCCCAGAATGATGCCGTGTCGATTCGAGGAATGACTGCTCTGTCTGCATCATTTTTAGCTCCTGACAATACTACAGTGTTTGGTGCCCTTTCTGTTAGCCCACCAAGAGTCTCCCTTTTTCAGATATCATCGAATGGAGAGTTGCTCTTGAAATCCTTTGTACCTGCATCGCTGCCTCGGTTCATGACAGCCAAGGAACTAGCCATTTCTTTTGATATCGGCTCTTCTTTGCTCAAAATCGACGTTTCGAATGTTGCTTGTGATATAGAAAAGGATCAAAATGTGCAGATGTCGGTTTCTGCATCTCCGTCATTAGCTGGGCTCATGTCAGCACCTTCTGTCAATACCTTGGGTATTTTCTCTGCAATTTTGAAGAATTTTTCGACAGGATCGGGATCCCTTTTTGTTACAGCCACGGACACTTTTGGAACCTCTTCATCTGCTACTATCAACGTGGTTGTTGACTCTTTTTCACCTCCACTTTTAACTGTTCTGTCTCCAATCGTAACAATATTTGTTAGCGGGCTTAGCAAACAAACAGTGTTGTCAGTTTTATCCTCGGCACAACCCATCGAGGCCCCTGTTGCGTTTGTCGTGCTCAATGTTACAAATCCTTCCATGTTTTCAATCCTACCGCTTTTTACCTCATTAGGTCACTTGATATGCGGCACAACTGCTACTGAAAGTGTGTCCGAAGTGACTGTTGTTTCGCGGTACTTCATTGCGTCTAGAGTGCAACAGTCTGTGCCGGCCACAATCCGTGTATTTTTTCGCCTCGTCAACCGTCCACCTGTTCCGATCGTGCAAAAGCAAGTTACTTTGGCCGTGAATTCTGGTCCTGTCAACATATTTCAAGTTGTTTCATGTAACATGAGTGCAGATGGCAAAGATGTTGGCCAAGTGCTCGTAAGATACAACTTTGTATCGATTCAGGAGCAAACTGACAGCACCCGCCAGCCTGTGTTACCCTCAAGAATATCTGCTTTACCTAGTCTTTCAGTTGAAGGTACTCTTTCTTTGTCTTTTGCGACAGGAGTATTTGGAAACTTTTCCGTTTATTTCACTGCTACTGATAGTGGAGGTGTTGCTTCGGGTGGTGTGGATACTTCCCTTCCTTTTAGTATCAATGTTCTTGTCCAGTCTCCAAGTGATGTTCCTGTATTTGCGCTTCCGAATAATGCCCAATCTATCAATGTCCAACAAAATTCAGGGTTTAATTCTGCCCGCTTTTTGGTCAGCCCTGGCCTCGTCAAGCGTGGTTCTAGCACTATCGTGAGAGTCAATGCCACCATTTCTAGCAGTGCACCTCCAGAAATTGTTTCAAACGTCACCGCTGGTGTTGACGGTACCTTGAATTTTACTGTAAAGAGTGGAGTGTTTGGTTCTGCTGTTGTCAAACTTGTTGCTATCGACAGCGAAAACTTATCCGGTTCTGCCACCTTTGTGGTGAATATTTTGAACACAGGCAACATCCGTCCGTCAATTGTTGCCATGCCCATCGTATCCCTCACTCAGAATCCTACCGCCTCATACGTTGTTCCCAATTTTGTCCTTTCAACCTCCGTTGGCAACGATGCTTTTGAACAAGCCAATCAAGTTATCACTTCTATCGATGTCTCTGTTGATGCCGCTTCAACTGCTCCTGGATACTTCCTTATGACTCCTACTGTTAATTCTGAGGCTCGTTTCCTACTGATGAACACTCGACCCGGCGTATTTGGTCGGTTTGTTTTGAAGGTCACTGCAACCGATTCAGGTTTCACTGACAACATATCTCCCGTTGTGACAGTGGAAGGATTCATCTTTGCTGCTCCTGTTATTCTTAAAGTGGTTCCAGACATGTTGTCACCTTCAGGTGGTGATGTGATAACCGTCAACGGCATGCACTTTGGATCGTTTCTTTCCCGTGGATACTCAGCAGCCACCTACACATTCACCACTGTTCGCGTTGGTAGTTCTCTCTGTACCAGTGTGACTGTCGTTTCCGACACGGTATTAACTTGCCAATCGCCTCCTGGATTCGGGCAGATGTCGGTTACAGTCAGCATTGAAGACGGCACCTCCCGGTTCGGTACTTTGCCTGCTGCTGTAACCTACGCGACATTCTTTTTTGGTGGCGCTTCCGGTTTCGCTTCTTCTGATAAGGGATTTGTTGGCGTCTCTCCTGTTTTGGGTAGTGCAGCTGATTATGTCTCTTCTGTACAATCTGGCAGTTGTTCAGCATCTCGTTTTGATGGCATGTGGAATGGCTATTGTGAGCATGCATTTAGTTGCACAAGTGAATCCTGTGCCAATTTTGTGTGCAGCAGTGGTGGCACCCTTTGTCGACAAGATTTCAGTGTTACTTTCAACTCGACGAGTGGTCTGATGTCTCCCAAAAACGGACCTTTCGTTTCTGGCGGGCAATGTGTTTCTGCTCTTAATGAATCCGTTTTGCTTTTCCCGTTTAAAAGGTTGGACTCTGGCCAATCAAAGTACTACACTTCTCGCCCCAAATCGGCTGCGCTTGGCCCCCTTCCTTGGTTTCCTAGTGACCCTTGTGTCTTCACTGTTTCAGACACTAATGTTGTTGGAACTTCGCCTTCGTTCTTGGCATGGACAGATGGCTCAACTTATCGGGAAGTTGGTTCTTTGGATTCATCTTTCAACCACAGGCTAGATTCGTGCTTGCCCCCGTCTGGACAATGTTTTACGAATACATCTCTTACTTGCCATGCCCCTGCCATTTTGACCTATCGTTGCTTCGCAACTCGTGCGTCCAACATATCTGCGAACACATCAAGGCTTGCCGCGTCTGATACTGCTACTCGCTCCACGCGAAGACTTCTTCAGGACTCTAGTGATTTGACAGGCACCAGTGCCCCAGGAGTCACCAGTGCTTCATCAGACAACATAGTATGTGCCACTCATCCAACTGCTGGCACAAGCGCTGGTGGACAAGTCGGTAACGTGATCTTCACCATAGCAAGCAAAGATCGTGTCGCTTCAAGAAGTGGTGTACTTGTGACTCTATCATTTACCACAACGTCGTCCTTGCCTGTGGGCGGCGGTATAACCTTGTCATACCCTAGCAACTTTTTTGCAACTGATATTTTCCCAAGATTTGAAAGTAGCAATGTCAACGGTCTCATTATTTCGATTACTGGCATGAGTCCCTACATAGTTGCAATCACAAGTGGTGTTGCTGTTGGTGCCTCCGTTCGAACATCAATTGTCTTCAGTAACTTCAAAATGGGTCCGAATCCGAGCCAAGGCACGTCTACTGGTGTTCAAGTTTCCACTTCTGCTGACACGACACCCTCGGTATGTGTTCCTTCTGGCATTATTTCAAACTTTTCAATGGTTAGTAATGTTTCTTTGGTCATTGATGATAAATATCGAGTCGCTGGGACAGCTGGTGTCTCAGCGATTCTTTCTTTTGTTCCCACAGCGACAATTCCTCCCGGTGGTTCCGTCACTTTGACGTACCCATTAGATTTTTTCTTACCCGGCATCATCCCGAACGTTAATGATGTGGGAAGTTCAAGCGTGCGTGGTCTTGGCGCCGTCTACTCTGCGACTCAGAATACTTCCCTCGTATTTTTCACTAGCGGTGCTTTCATCAATGCATCGTCTAAATTCAGCATCACCATAAGTGGACTGGTCATCGGTGCTGCAAGTGCTAACAGCAGTTACTCTATTTTGGTGTCAACATCTGTAGACCAAGGAAATTCCGAGCCCGTTGCCAGCGGCTTCATAATGCCCGGTGCTCCTGCTATTGATCCTCAATTCGCCTCCACATTGGAGGGCGCCTGGTCTGGAGTTTGTTCGCAATTTGCAGCTGTCGTCAGTAGTAGTCCTGCCGATGTATTTCGGTCCCAAGTGGGACTACAATGCATTCCTGTTGTTCATCGTTACAATTACACCATCGTTTATGCGAATATGTCATCTGCTTCTCCAGTTGCTGTGTACACTCGTGGCCCTGGTTATACAGAATTCCTCGGCACCAAATACTCTACCGTCCTTGACACGGACACTCGCTTAGTTGCGGCTGCGGGAAATCAATTCGTTTTGACATTAGACAGTGCTAAAAGAGTTTCTCGTTGTGCGTCAGTCGCAGTATCTCGTTCTTCCATCAACTCGATGGTAGAATACGGTTCGGGTACTTTGGGCATGAGCTCTGTACATCAGAGCTGCCTTCCTGAGACTCTTGGCACCCCTCAGATGACTTGCACAGACAAATCATCCTACTCATACGTTTGCTCGCTTCAGCGGCAATTACCAGCTCCTGTCACGCTGCAAGACAACTCTCCTGCTGTTACAGCTGCTTCTCCGTACACAAACCCTTCCTCCTTTCCTACCGAATCTCCAGACTCCCGTTTTCTTCCTGTTTCGCTTTCTCGAGCTGCTCGAGCTGCGGTTTGGGCAGGTGGTGCCCAAGGTTTGTTCGTCGGTGGAAACTTTCTGCGCGCTGGGTCATCTCCCTACGCCAATCACATAGCCCAGTGGATGGGTGGTGAATATTTGCCCTTGGGTTTCGGTCTTGATGGAGCCGTGCACGCTCTCGCCTCGATGTCTCATTTTGTTTATGCTGGTGGATCCTTTTCGCGAGCTTTCACTCCTAGGCGGTCTGCGCTTCAAAGCGGGTCTTTTGCTAAATGGGACACTCGCACTCGTGAATGGTCGGCAGCTCTGCGTTGCACGACATCGTCGCCCTCGCCTTTTAGCGGCACTGTGAATGCTCTCGTCATCCATGCTGGCAAAGTTCTGGTCGGCGGAAGATTTGCTCAAATATGCGGCACCTCTGTTGGTAACTTAGCCGCGGTATCTGCTGACGGATCTTTCACGGCCATAGGAACAGGAGTCAGTGGTGGATACGTTCTCTCTATCGCCAGCTCAGGCTACGAAATTTTCGTTGGTGGCACCTTCACTGCGGCTGGGAGCACGGCTGCTTCGGCTATTGCTCGATGGGACGGCATGACCTGGCAGCCTCTCGGTCTTGGAGTTACCAGTGGCAGCGTGCAGGCAATCGTCACGCAGGGCCTATCCGTCTTTGTTGCTGGCGACTTTGAGGCCGTCGATGGTGGCCGCGTCGCCGCTCGTGGTGTCGCTCTCTTCTTTGGGGGTCGCTGGTACTCACTGCGCGATGGCCTCAATGGACCTGGCCATGCTCTGGCTGTGGTTCAGAATTGTGTTGTTGTTGGAGGCTCTTTCACGATGGCCGGAAACATGACCGCCACCGCTGTCGCTCGCTTCTGCGGTGGGAACCCGGATGGAGCATGGGAGACGTTCAACGTCAAGATTCCCGATGCAATCACTCAGAGCGAAGCGCCTTCAGTTCGCGTGATAGCTGCTGTGTATTAATTCATCTTTCACATCATATCGGCACGGCATTTCGTCTGGTCCTCCAAATCTGTCATTCTTTTCACTCTCTATCATTTTATATCTTTCGAAAGACTCATCGCGTTTTTCTTCGTTCTATTAAAAATAACTGCGCTGACAATCGTCGCGTTCAAGTATACTATGGCAGCGCTCGCTGCACCTGGCCCAGCACCGGAACAAGCCTTGGGTTATGGTGCGCGCGTAGTCTCGCATACTTAAATAAATTCAATCGATTACCA
>Ga0256342_1000037_pt1 | contig 14193 bp, 1 predicted proteins | sample AtltaT_19_FD_183672 | JGI IMG/M metagenome (GOLD analysis project Ga0256342, IMG submission 183672) | Metatranscriptome of freshwater microbial communities from Altamaha River, Georgia, United States - Atl_Miss_RepB_8d (Metagenome... | ecosystem: Environmental > Aquatic > Freshwater > River...
CCAACAATCTAACTATTTTTAGCACTTTTTTCTCCCTAAATAATACACCAATTTAATTATTTATTGATTAAATTGCTGTATTTATAAAGGCAGATATTTTGTGTATCCAGATTATTATTAAATAGTTGTTATTAATTTTTTTACTTCAAAAACGACAAGAGTTTCTTGTTTTTTTTAATTAAAAAGATTTGAATAATTTAAAGTATTATTTTTATATATTGTTGGGTATAATTTATTCTATTTTATTATAATTATTATAATCTTTCGTATTACTCTATATTAAATATCTTTATTTTGATTGAAAATGTCAAAAGAAGAAAAGAAAGATAGTGGTCCTGATACTCGTGTTCCATGGGTCCAAACCAAATTACAAAAAGCCTTTGATAATATTAAAGCTGATAAATTTGCGAAAGTTTTCAATGATCCTGAATCACTTCAACGATTAGAAGAATTCTTAAATCATCCTGATCAACGTGTATTATCCTATTATGGTGAAAATTTAACTAATACTGTAGGTTTACCGAAAAAACTTGCGAAAGGGGTAAACAAAGTTGTTTATTTAATGAAAACAAAAGCAGGTAAAGTAGAAAATGCTGCTCATGATTTATTAATTAGTGAAATGGGTGCTGAACCATTAGAACATTTAGAAAAAGTATTATCGGAAATTTATTTACCATTATTATCAAATCCTAATAATCAAGAAGGTTGGGGTGAAGTTGCTTCTAAAGAAATTATTGATCGTTTACATACATTTTTAGCTCAAGTATCGATTACCGTTGGTTTAACAAAAGGTGAAACTTGTTTACCTTTACCACCTTTAGATACTTCTACAGCTTCAACTTTAACAACTAAAGATCGTATTCATTTATTAGAAGGTGCTGTTATTACATGGACAAAACAAATTAAAAATGTCTTAAAAACTGATCCTGAAGCTATTTTAAAATCAGGTCAACATCCTACTCCAGATAGTGAAATTGAATTTTGGAAAGGTAAAGCTGCTAATTTAAATGCTATTTTTGATCAATTACAAAGTGAACGTATTCGTCGTGTATTACAATTTCTTGATACTTCAAAATCTACTTATTGTGCACCATTTGCTAAATTATGTAAAGAAGTTTTTACTGCTCGTGAAGAAGCGAATAATAATGTTAAATTTTTATTAACTTTAGAAAGTTGGTTCCAAAAACTTAATGAAGCTGATGATTTTGAAAATTTAGGTAAAATTTTCCGTCCCATTATGCACATTTTATTATTAATTTGGAAACATTCTCAATTTTATAATACTCCTGCTCGTTTAGTAGTAATTATTCGTGAAATTTGTAATGCTATTATTAATCAAGCGAATCGTTATTTAACTGGTAAACAAGTATTTGAAATGATTGCAGAAGAAGCTAGTGGTACCGCTGTATCTAAATTAAAACATTTATTACGTGTTTGTGGTGATTTTAAACGGGTTTATTTCCGTTATAAACAACAAGCTTCACAAGATTGTCCTGAAAATCCTTGGCGTATTCAAAATACAGCATTATTTATGCGTTTAGATGCTTTCTTAGAACGTGTTCATGATGTATTAGATACAACTCAAGTTATTGCTCAATTTATGAAATTAGAACGTATTGTTATTGGTGGTTCCAAAGGTAAAGTTTTATCGGCTAGTATTGAATCAATTTATGCTGATTTTAAAGCTACCGTTGCTGCTTTTGAATCCGTACCTTATGATATTTTAGAAGTTGAACATAAAGAATTTGAAAATGATTTATCGACTTTCCGTACTAAAATTAAAGAATTAGAACGTCGTTTAGCTGCGGTATTAACTCAAGCTTTTGAAGATTCCACAACTATTTATCAACGTTTCAAATTATTAGATTCATTTGATACTTTACTTGAACGTCCTCAAATTCAAGATGAATTAGAACGTAAACATATTAGTTTAGTTCAAGATTATGGTCGTGATTTAAAGAAAGTTCAAGAAATTTTCTTAACTGAACGTGAACATCCTCCTATTGCTTGGAATTTACCACCTATTGCGGGTGCTTTATCCTGGTGTCGGGGTCTTAAAGATCGTATTGCTGATCCTATGAATAAAATTCGTGCTTTAAATAAAGATATTATGAATCGTGAAGAATCAAAAGAAGTTGTAAAACTTTATAATACTATTATTACAGCAATGGATGAATTTGAAGGTGCAAAAGTTGAAGAATGGGGTACGGATGTTGAACGTAGTAGTCAAGAAAAATTAAAATTACCATTAATTACTCGTCCTGAAGATGGTTCTGTTGAAGGTATTGAAGCTCAATTATTATCGGTTAATTTTGATCCTGCTTTAGTACGTTTATTACGTGAAGTTAAATATTTCTTATTATTAGGTTTAGAAGTACCTCCATCAGCTTTAGAAGTTTATAAAAAAGCAGAAACTTTCCGTCGTCAAACAGGTAATTTAGATTTAATTGTTCAAATGTATAATCAAATGATGACGGAAATGTTACCGGTTGAAGCACCATTATTAAAATCACAATTAGTTAAAATTGATGCTACTTTATTACGTGGTATTAAAGATATTAATTGGAAATCTAATTTAATTGATGGTTTCTTAGCTGAATGTCAAGCTTGTGTTAAATCAGCTTTTGATATGTTATTCCAATTAAAAGCGAATTTACGTGAAATTGTTGCAGAAATGGAAAGTTGGTCTAAAGAACCTTTATTAACCCGTAAAAGTAAACCAATGACTCCGGATGAATTTGAAAGTATGTATAAATCTATGCGTACTACTCGTTATGCTGCTATTCAAGAAGGTGGTAAAAGTATCGATAAAAAATTAAAAGAAAGTCAAGCTATTATGAAAGCTCCTAAAGGTAGTACTATGTGGAGTGCTTATGTTGACTTTGTTAACGGTATTGTTGTACAAGGTTTAGCTCGTTTAGTTGTCGTTTCTTTACGTAAATTATGTGATTTATTATCTCCTGAAAAAATTAAAAAATCACAAGATTTACCAATGTTAATTATTGATTTAATTTTACCTCAAGGTAAAGGTATTAAATTTTCTCCCGATGTTCATGAAAATATTGGTCATGGTGGTGTTACTTTATACGATATTGTTAATGGTTGGGTTGATTCTTTTTATCATTCGGCTACTATGTTTAAACGTTTAGATGATAATGAAGGTCGTTACGTTAAAGAAATGGTTGATGATGTTGAAGTACAAATGTTATTAGCTACGTTAAACGATATTTTATCTCGTTCTGAAGCTGCTTGTGCAGAATTCCGTGCGAAATATGAAGCTTATTCATATTTATGGAATACTGATATGCAAGCTTCTTTTACCGAATTCTGTACTGCTGCTTATGCAGAATTACCTCGTACGGATGAACAATTAAAAGCTGAAGCTGATATTGCTCCTGAAGAATTACCTAAACAACCTCGTGTACCTGATTTAGCTCGTTTTGATGCCGAAATTACTCGTTATCGTGAAATTGGTGAAGCTATTGCGAATATGAAAACACCTACCGATATTGGTTGGTTACGTATTAATAGTCAACCTATTAAATATTCGTTAGCTACTTTAGTTTCTCAATGGGTAAATATTTTTTCTTCTCATATTCAAACTTATGTTATTAATCAAGTTACCGATGTTGCTAAATTTGTTTCAACTACTGTATCTGGTTTAGAAGAAGAAGTTGATGGTACTGATGCTGCTGCCTTAAAACGTTGTATGGGTTATATTCGTGATGTTAAACAAACTCGTTATATGCGTAAAGCTATTATTACTCCATTACGTAAATCTGTTTCTTTATTAAAGAAACATGGTATTTCTGTTGATGATGTAAAATTACCTTCTGGTGAAAGTTTAACAGATTATTTAGATCAAGCTGACTTAAAAGTTGAACATGCTATTAATAAAACTTTCCAAAAGAAAGAAGCTATTTTCCCTTTCCAAACTGCCGAAATGGAAAAAATCAAAGCACAAGCTGTTGCTTTTGATGATCGTGTTCGTGGTTTCTGGAATAATTTCCGTAAAACGGCTCCTTTTGCTTTTACTGGTCCTGTTGATGAAGCTTATACTCAATTAGATGGTTATTTTAATGAATTATTAGCTATCGAAAAAGGTGCTATTAGTTTAAATGAAGTTGAAGAATTATATGAATTACCTGTTTCAAAATTCAATGAAACTGGTCAATGTCGTCAACAATTAAAATTATTAAAAACTTTATGGGATTTTAAAGCTTTAGTATTATTTACTTATGATAATTGGAAAACTGCTTTATGGTCAGAAATTAATACCGAAATTTTAGAAGATGCTAACAAAAAAATTGCTGGTGAATTAAAACGTATTGGTGATAATAATCAAATTGCTAAAGCTTGGGGTGTCTTTAAAGATGTTGAAGTTATGGTACGTGATATGGCTATTACATTACCATTAATTAATGAATTACATTCACCTTCTATGCGTCCTCGTCATTGGAAAGAATTAGCTCGTGTATGTAATGTTAAATCATTAGATCCTTCTGATCCTAAATTCTGTTTAGAAGATATGTTAGTACTTAAATTACATACTCATGCTGAAGAAGTATCCGAAATCGTTGATACGGCTAATAAAGAACAAAAAATTGAAAAGAAAATGGACGAAATTGAAGCTGCTTGGCGTAATTTTACTTTAGATTTTGTACAACATAAAGATACTGATGTTAAAGTACCTCGTGCTTCCGATGAAGTATTAGAAAGCTTAGATGCTCACCAAATGGAATTACAAGGTATTGTTGGTATGGGTAAAGTTATGGAATTCTTCCGTGCTCGTGTAGATTTAGCTCAAAAGAATTTAGGTACCGTTGAAGATGTCTTAAAAGAATGGTTATCCGTTAGTAAAAATTGGGCTTCATTAGAAGCTATTTTCTTAGCATCGGCTGATATTCGTGCTCAATTACCCGATGATACTAAACGTTTCGAAGGTATTGATCAAGCCTTTAAAGAATTAATGAAAGGTGCAGTTGAAACTCCTAATGTAGTTGAAGGTTGTACTAAAGAAGGTCGTGGTGATGTCTTAAAAGATATGACTAAAAATCTTGAATTATGTCAAAAAAGCTTAAACGAATATCTCGATATGAAAAAGAAAATTTTCCCTCGTTTCTATTTCGTATCCAATGTTGCGTTATTAGATATTTTATCGAATGGTAATAATCCTCCTTTAATTACTAAATATTTAGGGGATTGTTACGATAGTTTAAATGATTTCAATTTCTTACCTACTGCGGAACCTACCGCTATTAAAAATCAAGCGGATAAAATGGTTGCTAAAGATGGTGAAATTGTTGATTTCTATAAAACTTTCGTTATGCAAGGTGCTGTTGAACGTTGGTTAAATGATTTAACGGTTATGCAACAAGATAGTTTACGTTATATTTTAGAAGCTTCGATTGAAGCTGCTGTTAACTGGGAAGTTGAAAAACCTCGTCATTTCTGGTTAGAAGATTATCCTGCTCAAGTTGCTTTAGTTGCTACTCAAATTTATTGGACTGAAGAAGCTCAAGCTGCTCTTGATGAATTAGAAGGTGGTCAAGAAGATGCTGTTAAAAAATATTTAGGTGTATGTAATGATCGTTTAAATGCTTTAATTGGTCGTGTATTAACTGATTTATCCGGTGATTTACGTACGAAAATTATTTCGTTAATTACTCTTGATGTACATGCTCGTGATACTGTACAAAAACTTATCGATGTTAAAGCTGAAGGTCCTTCATCTTTCATGTGGTCACAACAATTACGTTTCTATTGGCAAGCTGATAATCGTGATGTTAATATCGCGATTACCGATTTCCGTTCGAAATATTCTTATGAATATATTGGTAACAGTGGTCGTTTAGTTATTACCCCATTAACGGATCGTTGTTATATTACTTTAACCTTAGCTTTACGTTTATTCTTAGGTGGTGCTCCAGCTGGTCCTGCCGGTACTGGTAAAACGGAAACCACAAAAGATTTAGCTCGTGCTTTAGCTTTACCTTGTTATGTTTTCAATTGTTCTGATCAAATGAACTATCAAACTATGGGTGATATTTTCAAAGGTTTAGCCCAAACTGGTGCTTGGGGTTGTTTCGATGAATTCAATCGTATTAATATTGAAGTGTTATCCGTGGTAGCTACTCAAGTTAAATTAATTCTTGATGCTGCTGTATTATATTCTAATCCTGCTAATCGTGAACCACAATATGCTGGTGCACCAGCTGGTTCACCACCAGTTGTTGTTGGTATGTTCGAATTTATGGGTGATATTATTAATTTAATTCCTACTTGTGGTTTCTTCATTACTATGAACCCTGGTTATGCTGGTCGTACCGAATTACCTGAAAACTTAAAAGCTTTATTCCGATCTTGTGCTATGATTCGTCCTGATTTAGCTTTAATTTGTGAAAATATGTTAATGTCTGAAGGTTTCAAAAATGCTCGTCCTTTAAGTATTAAATTCGTTACCTTATATCAATTATCTTCTGAACTCTTATCCCCCCAAGCTCACTACGATTGGGGTTTACGTTCTGTTAAATCTGTGTTACGGGTAGCTGGTGGTTTAAAACGTGCCGATCCAGAAATTCATGAAGATGGTATTCTTATGCGAGCATTACGTGATTTCAATACACCTAAAATGCCTAACTCAGATTTACCTATTTTCTTACGTTTAATCCAAGATTTATTCCCTAAATATTATCAATTACCTACAAAATTAAAAGTATCCGTACAAAAGAATGCTATTCAAGCTTGTAAAGAATCTCGTCCTCAACTCCAATCGGATCCTATTTTCGTTGCCAAAGTCGTACAATTACAAGAATTAATGGATGTTCGTCACTCGGTTATGTTATTAGGTCCTGGTGGTTGTGGTAAAACAACCGTATGGAAAACTTTAGCTGCTTCGCATAATTTAGGTTTAACTCCTAAATCCAAATGGACTTGTATTTATGATGTTGTTGATCCTAAAGCTGTTACTTCGGATGAATTATATGGTTATATGACATTAAGTAAAGAATGGAAAGATGGTTGTTTATCCATTATTATGCGTGGTATGTCTAAAAATAGTAAAGAATTAGGTTATACTCCTCAACAAACTTATAAATGGGCTGTACTTGATGGTGATATTGATGCTGTATGGATTGAATCAATGAACACGGTTATGGACGATAATAAAATGTTAACTTTAGTTTCGAATGAACGTATTCCTTTATCTCCAGCTATGCGTATGGTTTTCGAAATTAACTCCTTAGCTAATGCTACTCCTGCTACCGTTTCTCGGGCTGGTATTCTTTTCATTAATGAAAGTGATATTGGTTGGCGTCCATATGTTGAAACTTGGATGCATGGTGTTTCTGAAGATACTTATAAAGCTCATTTACCTGGTTTCTTTGATAAATATGTTGAACCTGTTGTTGAAGGTGCTCGTCGTATGAAAAACGTTGTACCTATTCAATTAATTACGCAAGTAGTTTCTGTTTGTCGTTTCTTAGAAGGTTTCTTAGAACATATTCCTAAAGAACCTCGTCGTTCGATTGCCGAAATTTTAGAACATTATTTCTTTGTTGCGATGGTATGGTCTTTTGGTGGTTCGTTAATTGTTGAAGTTACTGAAGATGGTGGTAGTCGTGGTAATCATCGTCGTAATTTCCATGAAATGATTTTACAACTTGCTACGAATATTAAATTACCTAAAGATGCGGATGATGCTACAGTTTATGATTATTTCTTTAATCCTGCTACTGAAGAATTAGAACATTGGAATACTCGTGTATCGAAATATGTACCTGTACCTATTGGTAATAAAACTGGTGAATTACCTTTCTCTTCATTAGTTGTACCTACAGTTGATTCTACTCGTTTAACTTCTTTAATGGATCAATTAGTACGTAAAGGTCATCCTGTAATGTTCGTTGGTACTGCTGGTACAGGTAAAACTACTTTAGTTAAAACTTATTTATCTACTTTAGAAGAACCTTTATTAACTTCTACGATTACCATGAACTATTATATGGATAGTGCTGCTTTACAAGCTCGTATTGATGCTACTATTGATAAACGTTCTGGTCGTGTTTTCGGTCCACCAAATGGTAAAAAATTAGTTATGTATATTGATGATCTCAATCTTCCTTATATTGAAACTTATGGTACCCAAAACTCTCTTTCGTTATTACGTCAAATTTTAGATCATAAACAATATTATGATCGTGCTGATTTAGGTTTCCGTAAAGAAGTTGCTGATTTACAATGGTTAGGTTCGATGAATCCTACTGCTGGTTCATTCACCGTTACCGAACGATTACAACGTAATTTTACTACGTTCTCTTGTTTAATGCCTTCAGAAGGTGATTTAACAATGATTTTCCGTTCTATTGTTGCTGGTCATTTATCATCTTTTGCTCCCGAAGTACAAAAAGTTACCGAAATTATGACTGAAGCTTCTATTCGTTTACATAAAATGATGGTTATTGAATTCTTACCGGATGCAGAACGTTTTATGTATAACTGGAATATGCGTGAATTAGCTAATATTTTCCAAGGTGTTTGTTTAGCTCGTCCTGAATATTATCCTTCTGCTTTAAAAATTTTACGTTTATGGGTACATGAAGCTCAACGTGTTTTTGGTGATCGTTTAGTTGATTTAGAAGATTATGCTAAATTTGATGGTAAATTACGTGGTGTTGCGAAAGTTGTTTATAAAGATATTAATCAAGAAGAATTATTTGATGGTCCATTAATCTTTACTAATTTTGCTGCTCAACCTGCTCCGGATCCAGCTTATTTACCATTACCTAATGGTGAAAAAGGTATGGAATTATTATCTCGTACGATGGTTGAAAAATTAGAAGAATATAATAGTTCTAACTCGATTATGGATTTAGTTCTTTTCGAACAAGCTATGGAACATGTATGTCGTATTACGCGTATTATTTCTAATCCAGGTGGTAATGCTTTACTTATTGGGGTTGGTGGTTCTGGTAAACAATCATTATCCAAATTAGCTTGTTTTATTTGTGGTTATGTTGTACGTCAATTAGCCGTTACTGCGAAATTCAGCGTTGGTGATCTTAAAGAAGCCTTAAAAGCTATGTTCCAATTAGCTTCAAAAGATCAAGGAGTTATGTTCTTATTAACGGATAGTCAAATTGTTAATGATAAATTCTTAGTTTATATTAATGATATTTTAGCTACCGGTTGGATTGCTGATCTTTTTGAACGGGATGAAATTGATGCTATTTTTAATAATATTCGTAATGATGCTAAAGCTGATGGTGTTTTAGTTGATGTTTATGATGAAATGTTAAAATATTTAATTGCTCGTTTACGTAATAAATTACACGTTGTTTTATGTTTCTCACCAGTCGGTGCTACATTCCGTGTACGTGCTCGTCGTTTCCCTGGTTTGATTAACTGTACTGTTATCGATAAATTCCATCCTTGGCCTCGTGATGCTCTTATGTCGGTGGCGAATCGTTTCATCGAAGATATTGAATTATATAATGATAAAGTTAAACAATCTGTTGCTGAACATATGGCGGAAGTACACATGTCGGTTACTTTAGTTTCCGATGAATTCAAAGAAAAAATGCGTCGTTACAATTATGTTACACCAAAATCTTTCCTTGAATTAATTGCTTTCTATCGTTATTTACTCCAAATTAAACGTGATGGTGTTGCTAAAAATATTAAACGTTTAGATGATGGTCTTGCAAAACTCAAACAAACTGCTGCGGATGTTGCAGAATTAAAGATTGATGTGCAAAAAGCTATGGCTAAAGCCGAAGAAGAAGTTAAAAATACCGATATTTTAGTCGCTCAAATGCAAAAACAAACGGCAGAAGCTAATGAAGAAAAAGCTAAAGCTGATAATGTCGCTCAACAAGCTTCGATTGCTTCTGAAGCTGCTGGTAAAATTAAATCACAAGCTGCTGGTGAATTAGCCGAAGCTCAACCTGCGATGGAAGCTGCAAAACGTGCCGTTGCTGGTCTTGATAAAAACTCCTTAAACGAATTAAAAGGTTTCAAAGCTCCTCCTAAAGGGGTAGAAAAAGTTACCGGTTGTTGCGCTATGATGTTATTAGGTGAATATAAACAACATGAAAAATGGGATTTTGCTAAGAAAATGATGGCTGATGTTGGTGGTTTCATGGGTCAATTAGAAAAATATGATGCTCGTGTTATGTCTGAAGATTTAATTAATAAATTAACTCCTTATATTCAATCCGAAGGATTTACCGAACAAGATATGAAATCGAAATCATCTGCTGCAGCAAACTTATGTGCTTTCGTTGTTAACATTTATAAATTCAATCGTATCTACGTTAAAGTTAAACCATTAATGGATGCTTTAGAACGTGCCGAAGGTGAAGAAAATGCTGCTAATAAAGCGAAATCCGAAGCTTTAGATAAAGTAGATCGTTTAACCAAAAATCTTGAACAATTACAAAAAACGTTTGAAGAAGCTAATGCTAAAAAAGCAGCCGCTGAAAATTATGCTAAAGCTTGTGCTGAACGTCTTTCGTTAGCTAATCGTCTCGTTGGTGGTTTATCGAGTGAAAATGATCGTTGGGGTATTGAAGTACAACGATTACGTCAAACTGAATTAATGTTAATTGGTGATGTATTATTAGGTTCGGCTTTTGTTTCATATATTGGTGCTTTCAATAATCAATTCCGTCGTAAATTATGGCAAGAATTATGGATTGCTGACTTAAAAGCACGTAGTGTACCATTATCGGAAGATGCTGATCCATTAGCTATGTTAACTGATGAAGGTAAAAATGCTTTAATGATGTCGGAAGGTTTACCTGCTGATCGTATTTCGATTGAAAATGGTTCTATTATTACTTCATCAAAACGTTGGCCATTAGTTATTGATCCTCAATTACAAGGTATTAAATGGTTAAAGAAACGTGAAGAAGCTAATGGTTTAGTTGTATTACAATTAACTCAAGGTGGTTGGTTAAAAGCTTTAACTGGTGCTATTGTTAATGGTAAAACAGTAATTATTGAAAATATTGGTGAAGATTTAGATGCTACTTTAGAACCTATTTTATCTCGTGCTGTATTCTCGAAAGGTCGTACTTTATATATTAAAGTAGGTGGTGAAGATTTTGAATATGATCAAAAATTCAAACTTTATTTACAAACTAAATTATCCAATCCTCACTATCGTCCTGAAATTCAAGCCCAATGTACCATTGTTAACTTTATTGCTACCGAAGCTGGTTTACAAGATCAATTACTTGCTCGTGCCGTTAATGAAGAAAAACCGGATCTTGAACGTCGTAAACAAGAATTACAAGAAGCATTCAATCGTTATAAATTACAACTTTTAGAATTAGAAGATAATTTATTAACTCGTTTAGCTAATGCTCCTGCGGATATCTTATCTGATGTTGATTTAATTATTGGTCTTGAAGCTACTAAAAAAGCTTCGACCGAAATTAATGCGGCCGTTGCGAAAGGTAAACAAACAGAAATTGAAATTAACGTTGCTCGTCAAGTTTACGTTCCTGTTGCTGAAGAAGGTGCTATGTTATACTTCATGATTACGCAATTAAACTCGATTAATCATATGTATCAATATTCGCTCGATTCATTTATGATGTATTTCTATAAAGCTATTCGTGAAGCTCCTAAATCCGATGATGTTAAAGTACGTGTAGAATCCTTAAAAGAAACTTTACGTTTAGTTATTTATACTTGGGTTAGTCGTGGTTTATTCGAAGCTGATAAAGTTATTTTAATGTGTCAATTAACGTTCCAATTAATGGCTCGTGGTAAATTAAAAGATGTAGAAGAATTTAAAGGTAGTGATTTCCAATTCTTATTACGTGGTCCTAAAAAATTAGGTGAAGCTTTACCTGCTGTATTAGATTGGTTACCAGAACCAGCTTGGAATAGTTTACAAGCTTTAGCTGATTTAGAAGGTGGTGAATTTAGTAAATTACCCGCTGATTTAATTGAAGCTCCTGCTCGTTTCAAAGAATGGTTTACCCATGTTACTCCTGAAAGTGAAAAATTACCATTAGATTGGGCTGGTTTAGATAAAACACCATTAAAGAAATTATTAGTATTACGATGTATGCGTCCTGATCGTATTATGGTTGCCTTAAAAGATTTCGTTGGTAGTACTTTACCTTCTGGTTCGAAATATGTTGAATGTGATGGTACGTTAAATAGTTTAGGTATCTTAGAAGATACTTTACGTGATGCAACTACTATTACTCCTATTTATTTCATCTTATCGCCTGGTGCTGATGTCGTTGCTGATGTTGATAAAATTGCCAAGAAATTAAATTATGAAAAAGGTGTATCTTATCACAACGTATCTATGGGTCAAGGTCAAGATGTTATTGCTATGGAAAAATTAGAAATGGGTCATAAACAAGGTCATTGGGTTATTTTAAACAACGTCCATTTAATGCCTCGTTGGTTAGTTGAATTAGAAAAGAAATTAGATATTTTTGCTCAAGAAGGTAGTAATGAACGTTTCCGTGTTTTCTTAACTTCGGAAGCTAATCCGGGTATTCCTATTGGTATTCTCAATCGTTCAATTAAATTAACCAATGAACCACCACAAGGATTAAAAGCTAACTTAAAACGTGCATTCTGTTCTTTCTCTCCCGAATTTATTAATGAATTAGATACCAAATTACGTGCTATTGTATTTGGTTTATCATTCTTCCATGCCGTTATGATTGAACGTAAAAAATTCGGTCCTAAAGGTTTCAATATGATGTATCCTTTTGCTGCTGGTGATTTACGAGATAGTGTTGTTTGTTTACAAAATTATATGGAAAATACTAGTGGTCGTGTACCATGGGAAGATTTACGTTATATTTTCGGTCAAATTATGTACGGTGGACATATTGTTAATGATTTTGATCGTTTATTATGTGTATCTTATTTAGAACATTTCTTAAAAGATGAATTATTAGATGAAATGGAATTATTCCCTTTTGCTAAAGATGAAAAAGGTGCTACTTTCAAATCCCCTAACCCTACAACTTTTGATCGTTATTTAGAACATATCGAAACCGAATTTAAAGGTGATACACCAATTGCTTTTGGTTTACATCCTAATGCTGAAATTGGTTTCCGTACTGATCAATCAGAAGGTTTATTACGATTACTCTTAGAATTACAACCTCGTGATGGAGGTGGTGGTGGTGGTGATGAAAAATCACCTCGTGCTATCGCTGGTGCTGCTATGCAAGATTTCTTAGATGCTGTTGGTGATGTTAAATGGGATGTTGATGAAATTCAAGCTGGTATGGAAGAAGTTGGTCCATTCCAAAACGTTTTAATTCTTGAATTAAAATATCTTAATCGTTTAGCTGCTTCAATTCGTACTTCTTTAGCTACCTTAAAAATGGGTTTCGATGGTAAATTAACTATGTCGGAAGCTATGGAACGATTAGAAACGGAATTAAGTTTAGATAAAGTACCTACAGCTTGGACTAAATTAGCTTGGCCTTCATTACGTGCATTAGGTGCTTGGAAATTCAATTTAACAGCTCGTATTGTACAATTAAATGAATGGGTAAGTAATCCTATGGAAATTCCTAAAGTTACTTGGTTAGGTGGTTTAGTTAATCCTCAATCTTTCTTAACTGCTGTACGACAACAAACCGCTCAACGTAACTTATTAGAATTAGATCGTTTAACTATTCAAACTGAAGTTACCAAACGTATGACAGAAGAAGTTGATGCTCCTTCTCGTGATGGTGCATTTATTTCTGGTTTATTCATGCAAGGTGCTCGTTTTGATATTGCTGGTGGTGTTGTTGATAAATCACGTCCTCGTGAAATGTATTGTGAAATGCCTGTTATCAATGTTAAATCGATTCCTGTAGATAAATTAGATTTAAAGAATATTTATGAATGTCCCGTTTATAAAACATCACAACGTGGTCCTACATATGTATTCTCAGCCCAATTAAAGACAAAATCTCCTGCTGCTCGTTGGGTTATGGCTGGTGTATGTCTTGTTTTTGATGTTACATAAACATCTTACCATTTATATTTTATGTTTTACGAAAGTAGAATAGAAGAATAAAATAAAGAATAAAGAAAAAAAATAAAAAATAATAAATAATATAACAAAAAGATTTTAAATAAATATTATTAAAAAAGAATATCAAAAGATAAAATTATAACTAAAATAAAAAAATATATAATAATAATATATAATAA
>Ga0256342_1000041_pt1 | contig 13882 bp, 1 predicted proteins | sample AtltaT_19_FD_183672 | JGI IMG/M metagenome (GOLD analysis project Ga0256342, IMG submission 183672) | Metatranscriptome of freshwater microbial communities from Altamaha River, Georgia, United States - Atl_Miss_RepB_8d (Metagenome... | ecosystem: Environmental > Aquatic > Freshwater > River...
CAGCTCCTCACGAACCAGCGACACCAGCCTCATCGCCAGCAGCGAGTGACCGCCCAGCGCAAAAAAACTGTCATCCAGGCCCACTCGAACCGCACCCGTCAACCGCTCATACCACTGCGACACCCGAACCTGCATCGCATTGACCGGCGCACGGTAGCCACCACCCACCAACCCTAAGCGCGGCGCAGGCAACGCCTTCACGTCCAGCTTGCCGCTCGCATTCAGCGGCAGCCCCTCCAGGCGCTCAAACACCACCGGCACCATGTACACAGGCAACTTCGACTGAAGATAATCGCGCAACTCCACCGAACTGGGCGAACCCTCAGTGGTGTAGTAGCCAACCAGCTCTTGAATGCCGTCACGATCAAATGGCCTCACGACAGCAGCTGAAATCATGGGGTGACTCAGCATGGCAGCTTCAATTTCACCCGTTTCAATGCGATACCCACGGATCTTGACCTGATGATCATTTCGGCCTGCAACCCGCAAATGGCCCTCAGAGGACAGGTGACCAAGATCGCCGGTTCGGTAGGCACGCCCCAAGCCTTCAGTTGTCAAGTCAATAAACTTTTCTGCGCTGAGTTCAGGCCTGTTCATGTACCCTCGACCCACACCATTCCCAGCGATACATACCTCACCCATCATCCCTGCAGGGCAAAGGCGTCCGTTTCGTGAAATGATGCAGACCGACTCACCAACCAGTGGTACGCCCACATCCGAGCCATCCAGCTGAACGCGTCCAGCGGTGGACCATATGGTGGTCTCGGTTGGTCCGTATACGTTGATCGCTGCACCCTTGTAGTGGGCATGCAATTGCTGACTCATGTGGTCAGGCAGACGCTCCCCACCAATCAACAGCACCCGCAAACGCTCCAGACTCTGCCATCCCGCCGCTGCCACCAAGCCAGAAAGGCGCGATGGCGTCAGCTGAACAACAGAAATGTCTTGCTCAAGTATCAATTGGCTCATGGCGCTTGGGTCTGAGGATGAAACCTCATCACCAATGACCACGGTCATTCCGCTGACCAGGGTGCACCACAACTCAAGAACGGAAATGTCAAAGGTATATGTCGTGACAGCAAGTACCCTGTCTGTCTGTGCCAGACCAAAAGACTCGGACATGTTTTGAGAGAAGGAAGCAACATGTCGGTGCTCGATCATGACCCCCTTGGGTTTACCCGTTGAGCCAGAGGTGTATCCAACGTAAAACAGGCTCGAGGCAGTGATGTCCGGAAGCTGGGCCGATTCCAGTGAGGATGATTGTTGCTGATCAAACTGAAACCCAGAGAGATCCAAAACCGGACAGGTTGCATTGACCTCAGGCAAAGGCATGGAATCCGCATCCTGCAAAATCAACAGCAACTTTGCGCCAGAATCTTCGAGTATGTAGGCGATTCGATCAGATGGAAAACCAGGATCGATGGCGACATAGGCACAACCAGACTTGGAAATCGCGATCAGGGTTGCAAGCATCAAATCACTGCGTGAGGCCAGGATGGCGACTCGATCCTGAGCTTGGAGCGACTGGTTGGCGAGTATGGTCCGTGCAATCAGTCCACTGAGGTGATCAAGCTGAGCATAAGACGTGTGGCGTCCGCGGAATACGACAGCAGTCTTGCTCGAGTGCATATCCACCGCATGCTGGAACAGGGAAACCATGTCTCTGTTGGACATCTCGTCCTTTGCATGGCTCTTCAATACAAAGGCGTCCTGTTGCCGCCCGCGGATCAGTGGCCAGCTGTCCAAAGGCTGCTGCCAGCAGGATTGTGTCAGCGAGAGCATCAACTCCATTTGATCAACCAGGAACTGCACTTGCGACTCACTGAACCGGGATCGATCAAAGGAGAAATGAAAACGAATGGGATCCGAAGTCGTGACCGTGACGGTCATGGGAAAGTGGGTGTGTTCTTTCAGCTCGACATGATCAATCGAATAATCTGAATCGGACTGGCCTTGACCTTGGTTTGTGAAATTTTGAACGATCAATAGACAGTCAAACAACTCTCTCTTGAGGTCACTGAGCGATTGGACATCGACAAGGGGCAAAAACTCATGATCCACACGACGAAAAAAATCTTGCTGGGTACGCCGCAGCAAGTCAGGAAGAGTGTCATCGGCACTCCAACGGATGCGGACAGGCAAGGTGTTGATCAAGAGTCCGATCAACGTTTCAACGCCTTCAATCTCCTGAGGCCTGAGCGTGGATACCGATCCATACACGACATCGGAACGATCCAGCAATCGACCCATGAAGACGCCCCACCAGACGTGCATGAGCGCACTCAACGTGAAGCCGGTTTCAATGGAAACCACTCTGATCCATTCACTCAGGTCAGGAGACAGAGTCAGTGATGCCGAACCATATCCCGTGGCAGACGGATCCTGGCTGGTCAAGGAGCAAAGCGATGCGATCTCGGGATAGTCAAACAGATAGTCGGACCAGTAGCGCAACGCCGTATCACGATCCCTGGACTCAATCCACTTGATGAACGTCGCGTATGGAGTTGGTTTTCTCATCTGCCGAGCCAGATGCTCGATCTCAGACTTGGAACGGCCAGGTTGATAAAGCTTGTGAAACTCCTGCTGGATGACGCCGAGGCACCACCCATCCATCAGGATGTGGTGGTGACTCCAGACAATATCATGCACATGGTCGCCACGCTTGAGCACGCGCATGCGAACTGGTGGCTTGGTGGTGAGGTGAAACGGAACGTTGAGGTCCTGATCAATGAACTGCGCAATCGATTGCTCCTGCTGTTGAGGCGGCAATGAAGAAAAGTCGATCAACTCAATGTCCAGAGGGACCTCTTTGAGCACTGCCTGCAGAGGTCTTTTGACTTTTTCATGAACAAATACCGTGCGCAGCACGTCGTGCCGTCTGAATATTTGCTCCCAGGCCGAGCAAAATGCGGGATAGTCGAATCGGCCACATATCTGGAATGTCAGCTGTTCAAAATAGGAGGTAGACCCAGGATCACGCAGTGCGTGGAAAAGCATCCCTTCCTGAATGGGACTGAGTGGATACAAATCCTTGAGGTTGGCACGGTTGAGCATCATTTACTCTTTGTCGTCAGAGAAAATGGAATCAAGAGCATCTTCGTCCAATCCTTGGTAAGTCAAATCAGAAACGGTCGCAATCGATACTTGCCGAGACGAACAATGATGAATCACACCTCGCAGGGCGGCTAGGTAATCCTGCAGCAATTGTTCAGCCTGCTCAGAGCTGACTTTGGCCGAGTTGAACTGCAGCACCACGTGAAGCTGGCCATCGGACACATTCGCCAGAATATCAAGACAGGCCAAACGCCTGAACGCCGGATCAAGGGGCCGACCCGTGCCTCTGCTGGAAACCGTCCAGCCCTGAGTTGGGCCTGATGTGGCATGTTTGCCGGATGGCTGATCAAGGTGTCCCAAGTAGTTCAACCCGACATGGACTCGAGGCTCGGCTAGAGGGTGCAACAACAAATAGTTGAAACCTCCTGAGGGAACCATGCGCAACGCATCCTTGGTAGCCTTGACATGAAAATCGATATCCCGGTGAATGTCCGACTTCAATACGACTGGGAAAAAAGAAGTGAACCACCCCACTGTTCGTGAAACGTTGACGTCCTCAAGAGGGAAATCCCTGCCGTGGCGCTCCATCCAGATCTTGAGGGCACCAGACTGATCTCGTGAAACACTTAGCATCGCCAGGCCTGCTGCCAGCAAGTCAACGACATCAGTGTTGTAGGCTTTATTGGCCTCGCCGACCAGGCTCGCTGTCTCCTCTTTGGACAAGGATGTTGACACGAATCGAACATCGGAGGCCAAACCAGGGTCTGGGTCGACCCACTGCAAAGATGGCAATGAAATCAGTTGGTCCCAGTGATTTTTCTCTTCGACGGTCAAAGGAAGTGGATGATGTCTGAAGGTGCGTGCCCAGTCGACAAATGAATCTGTTCGCTGTGGCAGAGACGCATCCGACCCGTACGGATCGGATTCGTATAGATTGACAAAATCCTCAACCAGCACACGCCAGGACACCCAGTCCACAACCAGGTGGTGGGCAACCAGCAGCAGCAAAGACGCATCACCCGATCGAATGAATGCAGCCTTGAACACGACACCCTGGCTAATATCAAGGGAAGCCTGAACGGCGTCACAATACTCGGCGAGCTGATCAGCCTCAAGATGCACCTTGATCAGGTCTATTGATTCATACTCGTCTTCAACCACGCCGATCTGGCCGGTAAACCTTGTCCTCAATCCATCATGATGGTTCACGAGCTTGAGAAGCGCTGAAAGCAATCGAGCCTCATCGATTGGTCCAGACCGCTCAAGCATGATGGATTGATTGAAATGGTTACGGTTGCCAGTCTGAGACATGAACCACTGTTGAATGGGAGTCAGAGGGTAATCACCCGTCCTGTTTGATTCACGTCTGATTGGCTGGGTTTTTTGCTTCATCCGTTCCGCAATGTCCGCAACGACTCTGTGTTGCAAGATCAAGGTGGATGAGAGCGCCCAACCCTGTTCCGCCAATCTGGCGCTCACCTGAATGGCGCGTATCGAGTCTCCACCCAGGCTGAAAAAATCGTCATACATGCCAACATCAGTCATGCCAAGCACTTGAGCAATCGTGCTGGCCAACGCGAGCTCAGCGGCGTTGCGCGGTTTTGTATGGTCCTGGCTCTGGATTGATGGCTGCGGCAGCAGGCGATAGTCCACCTTGCCACTGGAGTTCAGCGGAATGGCATCCACCTCAATCACCCTCTCGGGAAGCATGTAATCCGGCAATCGATCCTTCAGGAAGGAGCGCAACATATCGTCGATCTTGGAAATGGTGCGAGAATGGCCGTCTTGGTCGAAAAGCTGTTGATAAAAGCCATCCTCTCTGAATTTGCTGGAGACATGAGGCGCATGGCACGAAAAATGCCCAACCTCGCGGCCCGAGCGAATCAGACGACCATCCATGTGAAAATCTGGATTGAGCTGGTTGTGGTAAAGCTGACGAGAGACACGAATGCGTATTTCATCGCCAGCCTGAACCATCAGTGCATCTGCCCCCAAAGGAAAATAAACCGGGAGCCAGCTTCCGGTCGAAACCAAAATGTCGATGGTTTCTTCGGGATGATCCACATCTGTCACCAAATTGAGCGTGGCAATCAAACCATCCATCCACCCCTGTTCTTTCACTCTCAAGACAGTGTCATGCGTGGTTTCAGGATTGATCCAATGGCGATAATCAAGATCCTCCAGAACACCATCCGTGGTAAGAATGCTGGTTGAAGGGAGATGTTTGATGCAAAGTCTCAGATCAAACGGACCTCCCACCTGATCGAAAATAGCTTGCGTGTATTGTTGTGCCGTTGGAGAAAAACCTAGCATGGACTCAAACGGCCTGATCTGCACACCGTATAGCTTGGTGATCGATTTGGCCGGAATCTGATTTTCCGGATCTTTCAAGAATTTCCTGGACTCATTGATCAGAACAGCAGATCCCTCGGACCCACCAATCGACCCAACAATTTCTGAAATGCAATAGTCCACTTTTTCTGGGAGAGTGACATCACGTATGTCCCCGTGAATGACTGTGATGCGATCCTGCAAGCCGTGTCGCTTGATTTCCTCTCTGGCTTGGGTGGCGACAGATGACGACAGCTCCACGGCGTAGACTCTGCTGGCACCCGCTTCGATTGCCATGCGCGAGAGAACGGCAAATGGCCCAGGACCGATTTCCAGCACGGTCTTGCCAGGAAGCTTTCGCTTGAAGGCAGCCATATAACTGGCATTGCGCTGGTGATCGGACGCCATGGATCCGTAGACGAGGTCGTCATACACATAAAACTCGGCAATCGATGGCCACAACTCCATCGCCGGATAAAAGGCAACCCAGGCGGCAAGCTCTTGGTTGTGCGTGCGATTCACGTGAACCTGTCTGCAATACGGAAATGAGGCGATGGTTTGCTCAACCTCGGCTGACTCGATTCGGTATCCCCTGATTTTGAGTTGCCTGTCCTTGCGCCCAAAAAAATCGATCGTTCCATCATCCCGAAACGATCCCAGGTCGCCAGTCAAGTAGGATGGCTGCCTGACTGGACCGAATTCTGGGAGGAAGGCATGACTCTCAAGCCCGAGATATCCAGCTGCTACTCCGGTTCCGCTAAAGACGATCTGACCCACCATGCCAGCAGGCAAAGGATTCAGGTACCGATCGACAATGAAAACATGACTGTTGGCAATCGCCCGACCAATGGGGAGCGGTGCATTCGCATCCTCACGGCTGACAGCATGAATCGTTGCGCACACGGAGGTTTCTGTTGGACCATATGCATTAAAGACGCGTGTTGTCGCCAGATACTTCTCAATTTGTGAATAGTGGGTCACATCTCCCGCAACGATCAGGACCTTGAGTGACTGGAGCGTTTTACCCTCAAGCGCAGTCAAGTGACCAGGTGTCAGGGTCGCAACACTCACACCGCCTGAGGAAAACTCCTCCACCAGCCGGTCCATGTCCTGCAACACACCCGGGTCTGCCAGTCTCAGACTCGCCCCTGCTCCCAGCGCCATGAAGATTTCGGATAGGCTGGCGTCGAAGGTGCCAGCCGCCATTTGAAAAACGACGTCAGCAGGCGAAACGCCAAACTGCCGAATTTGATCCAGCACCATGTTGACGAAACCGCCATGTCGGATTTGAACGCCCTTCGGTTTTCCTGTCGACCCGGAGGTATACAGCACGTAGGCCATATCACTGCGGTTGACTGTCGCCATCTGTAGGTCCAGAGACACGACTTGGGTATTGCCTATCGAGGACAGTAATTCATCAAGCGGCATGACTCGAACGTCACTCAGATCCCCGGGCATGCTGCCTGCTGGATCAACGAGAAGCTTGATTGAGGCGTCCTGGATGATGGCTTGAATCCGATTGAGAGGATGATCAGGCGAAATGGGGACGTAAATGGCTCCAATGGAAAAGATCGCCAACATCGACTGGATCCAGCCAGGCGAACGATCGCATGCCAGTGCAACATGGTCTCCTTGGCGGATGCCTGAACGGGACAGCGCGTCAGCAATCTTGATGGCTTGGTCTCTCAGTTCGCGATAGGTCAGCTCAGCGCCGTGGCCTACCAGCGCCAACTTCTCAGGATGCCTATGTGACTGTTCCCGAAACAACTGCCAGATACTCTGGGGCTGCCCATCGAGGGGCAGTGATGTTCCTCCGTCACCCAATTGACATGCCTGCGCTTGTTCCATTGGCGACAAGATTGGCAATGAAGCAATTGACTGAGCTGTCTGTGCAAATGTGGCAAGGACATGATCGACATGTCTCATGATCCGTCCCATCCGGTCTGAGACACCCTTTGAGCTTGTCACCCTCAACGCATAGCCATGTTCATCGAACTCAACCACAACAGGACAATCTGGACGCCTGGCATGCAGACTGGCCCGATAGATGCCAATTTCTGCTCTGAGGATGTCTGGAAAAAAATAGCTGACAGGGTAATCCTGATAGGTATAGACAGAGGAGAGCGTTTGACTGACCTTGATCAAGGCCTCCTTGACGGTTTCCTGCTCAAAAGCAGGAAAGAACAAAGGAAGCTGCATGTCAGGACCTGAAGGGGCAGACTTCAGTGGAGGAATGTTCAATGCCACACATGCACCATCAGCATGAGAAAGCAGCACTCGCACCAAAGCAGTCAGGCAGACAGCCATTTGTGCCATCGCATCCTGCCCGGCAAGCTTGCTCAGTACCGACAGGCTTTCAGCAGAAAACGGCTGATGCCCGGTATTGATCTCCAATCCAGACGAAGCGAGCAAATCAAAGCAGATGACTCTCTCCTGATCGCGTGACTGCTGGGCGCTCCAAAACTCGCGATGGCCCGAAAATGGCCTGGATGTGTATCTGGCAATATCAATGTTGTTCATGCTTTGAAATCAAAAATTGAGATGTATCGACACTGGAGTGGAGGCCTGATCCTGCTGGGAAACGGAATCACCCAAAGGCAAATCCGCCAGCGCTGTTGCAACGTTTGCCGTGACAGCACGCATGACGCCTGTTGCTTTCTCAGCGAGGTCTTCAATCTGAGAGTGGTCATACAAATCCGAATCAAACTCGATCACTCCCGTGAGTGCACCACCATCCAAGCCGGCAATGATCAGCAAGTCGTATTTGGGATGGATAGTCTGATTGCCGTAGGGCCGGATGTCCGCCTCCCCAAGCGACTGGTGCTGCATATGACTGAGCGCATTCCAGGAGAAACCAATGTCAAAGATAGGTGTGCGATTGGGGGTAACCTGCAAGCCCAAGTCCTTGACTACCTGATCGAAGGGGTAGGAGGCATGCTGCAGACAGTCCAGCGTGGTGCTACGGACCAAGCTCAACAAGTCATCAAAACGCATCTCCGGATCCAGCATGACAGGAACTGGCACGGGGTTGACAAAACATCCCACCACATCCTGATACGCTAGATCATCCCGATTGTTGTAAACCGTGCCAATCACAAGCTTCCTCTGGCTGGTCATGCGGTGCAACACAGCAAACCATGACGCCAGCACCCCCATGAACAGCGTGACACCGTGTTTGGCACATATTTCCATGACATGACTCGTTTCCTCTTCGGACAACGAGAACATCACCACACCTGCATTGGCTCCACGAACTTGCGGACGCTGCTTGATGAAAGGCAACTCCACTCCCATTTGGACGGTTGATAAAGCCTGTATCCAATACGCTTTGCTGCGAAGCCAACCCTCCGATTCCGCTTGCTCCCGCTCCCAATAGGCGTAGTCCTTGTATTGCAGCGACAGGGCAGGCTTGTCTAGTGTCTGCCTGCGGATGATGGCGAGATACATGTCTTCCAGATCACGCAGGATCAGGCCGAGTGACCAGCCATCGGCGATGATGTGATGCACACCAAACCAGAGAACGTGGCTCTCGGGAGCCAATTTGAAGCAAACCATTCGGAACAGCGGGCCATGTTCGAGGTCAACCGGCTCATGGGCTAACGACTCGATGAGCCCCTCCACCACCCTCGCATCCTTGTTTTTTCGACGGGAAATATCACGATAGGAGAAATAATCCTGGATGCCATCCAGTATCTTCTGCATGGGCTCACCCTGCTGAAGGCTGAATACTGTTCTGAGTGATTCATGGCGCTGCACAAGTGCCTCTAGTGCCAGACTGAATGCCTTTCTGTCGAATTTCCCTGACAACGCCAAGGCTCCGCTAATGAAATAGGCCTCGCATCCTCCATCAAAGTTGGACTGAATCCAGATTCGACGCTGCGAATGCGACAACGGATACCACTCTTGGACGGGTGCAGGAAGGGATGCGACAAGTTGACGCTGGTGGCGGTTGCCAAGCAATTCACGATAAGACCTGACAGTTGGCGCGCTGAAAATGTCTCTGATCCCGGTCTCCAGCCCCAGCTCGCTTCTGACTTGACCAGCCACTCTGGCTGCTGACAAGCTATGGCCACCCATGTCAAAGAAATTGATGTCCATGCCAATGGGTCCACACTTGAGGACATCCTGCCAAATGGCGGCAATCGCCACAGTCAGGGGATCATCGGAAAGAAAGAGCTCCGTCGCAGCCGTTGCGCTGGACTGTTGCACATTGAGCGCCAACAGTGCGTTGCGATCCATTTTCCCAGACGGCAACAAGGGCATGTCCTCTAGAAAGACAATCAGTGGGTGCATGTATGAGGGAAGCAGCCTCGAGAGGTGATGCCGGATCGATTCCAATGAAGACTGTGGCGCAACCAAATACGCAATCAGCTCATTGCCGGACTCTTTGCTGTGAACAAGCACAGCACTCCTTCGCACTTCGGGATGAGCGGCGAGGACGCTCTCAATCTCGCCAAGTTCAACTCGATAGCCTCTCACCTTGACTTGACTGTCCCGTCTTCCGCCAAACACGATACGGCCATCGGATTGAATCCAGCCTACGTCACCCGTTCTGTATGCACGCATCCTCTTGTCCAGAGGGTGAAACACAAACTTTTCTCTAGTCAGAGATTCCAGTCCGACATAGCCCAGCGCTACGCCACTTCCCGCAATCAGTATCTCGCCGGGTATGCCGACTGGCTGCGGCTTGAGAGCTGAATTGACAATCAAAACCTGTTCGCCATCCAGTGGCATTCCCACTGTGACCTGTTCAGCCTGGATGCGATCAGCAGAAGACCAGATTGTCGTTTCTGTCGGCCCGTAGACATTCATCGCAACAAGATCAGGGTGAGCTTCAGAGACAGCTGCTATCCGTCTAGCCAGCGCGTCATTGAGTGCCTCTCCACCTACCAGAAGGATGCGAACCTTGGACAACAGTTGGCTGGAGGCATCCATCAGCAAGGTCAGGCGTGTCGGGGTGACCTGCAGCACGCTGATGGATTGCTCCACAATCTCCTTCGCTGCAAGCAAAGGATCACTCGCAACATCCTCCGTTGCGATGACAATGGTCATGCCGAAAACGAGAGGACAAAGCAGTTCAAGAATGGAGATATCAAAACTGATCGTGGTGAGGGCATAGATCCTGTCCTCTGGATGCATGCCAAAGCGGTTTGTGAGGTTTTCACAGAAAGCCGTGAGGTTTCCGTGCGAAACCATGACACCCTTGGGCTTTCCAGTGGAGCCAGATGTGTACAGGACATAGGCTGTTTGGTCTGGCATCTCGATTGGTGCCAGGCGCGTCAACACAAAACTATCCGCTTGCGTCATGACGACCGAGCATCCCGAGTTGGAAACGATGTAATCCTTTCTGTCCTGGGGCAAGCCAGGATCGACTGGGACATAAATCGCACCAGCCTTCCACACGCCCAAGATGGCACAGACAAGATCAACACTGCGGGGAATGCTGACTGCAACGGCATGCCCTTCACCAACGCCAAATTCACGTGTCAATTTCTGACAGATTTGGTTTGCCTTGGTTTCAAGCTCAGCGTAGCTCATGGTGGACAATCCACATTGCAAGGCAATCCGCTGCTTGAAACGCGGCATATTCGAAGCCAGCAGGTCAATGAATCGGGTTGCCTTCGAACTTGGCAGCAACGTCTGATCAAGCATCGACCGATTGAGTGCAGCAAACTCTGTATCCGTCAGCAAATTCAGTGTGACGACTGGCTTGACAGGATCAGCCAAGGCGTCTTGAATCAGTGCCTCCAAATGCTCACAAAGACGCTTGACGCGATCGTTGGCATAGAGCTCTCCGTCGAACTCAACAGAGAGGCCCAGGTCATCATGGTGGATACCAAAATAAAAACTGAGATCATGCTTGACCCTGCCCGAATGGGTATCGTCATCGACCAGCGTGCTCAACCCAGCAAGTGAAAATGCCGATGACTTTTGGTTTTGAAGTGAGACAAGAACATCAAACAACGGTGTTCGATTGAGATTTCGCTCGATTTTCAAGTCTTCGACGAGCTTGTCGAAAGGGTAAACCTGATATTGCAATGCCTCCCCAAGCGTTTGTGAAACCTTGTCAGTCAGTTGAGAGAATCCATCTGATGCATCCATCCTGATCCTGAGGGCCAGGGTGTTCATGAACAGTCCAACTTGGTCCTCAGAATCGGGATCCAGCCTCCCTGACATGGGGGTGCCGAGGGTAAAGTCCGTCATGCCGGTATAGCGATGCACCAAAGCCGAAACAGCGGACAGCAGCAAAGAAAAGAGAGACACACCTAGTGTTTGACATGATGCCTGTATTTTCCTGGATGTCTCTGGAGCAAACCGATGCTGAACAACACCACCGATGTACTGCCTATCTTTCGGCCGGGGATAATCGGCCGGCATGTCCAGCAGGGGGATCTCGCCTGAAAACGTCTGCATCCAATATCGCTTGGCCTCGATGCCATCATCCGACTGCAGCCATGTTTGTTGACGTTTGACAAAATCACGATACTGAAGGCGCGGCAAAGGCAACGTCTTGCCAGCATAAAGTGCGGACAATTCCTCGGCAATCACCCCCATGGACCATCCATCTGCAATGATGTGATGGCAGGCGATTTCAAGACAGTATGACTGCTCCTCGAGCTTGGTGAGCCGAACTTGCATGAGCGGCCCCGTTTCAAGGATAAATTTTCCGAAGGAATCGTCAGGCTGAGAATGGATCCCAGCAGCTTGCTCCATGCCATGGTCACGGATTTCAAACATCAAGGCAGAGGACTTCGCAGACATGACCGACTGAACCGGCACGCCATCATGATTCGTGCAGATGACGGTGCGAAGTGATTCATGCCGTTGCAGGAGCTGCAAGAACGCGTGCTGGAGTGCTTGTAAATTCAGATTTCCTTGTATGCGCAAACGGTTGTAAATCACATACTGGCCAGAATCTGGCTCCAGCTGATTCAGTATCCAGAAGCGACGCTGAGAGGAGGACACGTCGGTAACAATCGATTCCTCGCTGTCTCCTTGCTGCAATGAATCCTCTGAGGATTTCGGCTGTTCAGGGTTGGGCATCCCATCTATCTTGGCTGCCAAGCTTGATAGGTCCTGGCTTGAGAACATGTCACGCACGGATATGCCAAGACCAGCCTCTTTTGCCATGCTGACAAAACGGATTGCCGTCAGTGAATTTCCACCGAGTGCAAAAAAGTTGTCATGTCGCCCAACCTGAGTTAACTGAAGCAAACTCATCAACAAGCTGGCAAGCTTTCTTTCTGTCTCTGTCTGTGGAGGTTCAAACTTGTTTTCCAAAGACAGCACTTCGATGCTGGACAGTGCATTGATGTCGAGCTTTCCGTTCGGGGAGAGTGGCAGATGGGGAATCGACTGGATATAGGTTGGGATGTAGTGAGAGGGTAGCGCATCGTGCAAACTGCGCTTGAGCTGGTCCAAATCTTCTTGAGATGTGGGCAGGCTTCTCACGATAAATGCCACCAAATGATTGACGCCCGACACTTGGCGGACCATGGCGATAGCATGCTGGATTGTCTGGTCTGCAGAGAGGATGGCGGACTGGACCTCGCCCAACTCGATGCGATGGCCATTCAGCTTGACCTGCTGATCGATCCGACCGAGGCAATACAGCCATCCGTCCTGACCCCAGTAAGCGAGGTCACCGGTTCGGTACATCCTCACTCCACTGTCTGAGAACGGACATGGCATGAAACGTTCAGCAGTCAATTGAGGCTTGTTCAGATATCCACGGCCAACCGCCGCTCCGCTGACATATAGCTCACCCGGCATACCGGGCGGCACTGGATTCAAGCTGTCGTCCAACACATAAGCATGAACGTTTTGGATGGGCTTGCCGATTGGTACCGGTTGTCCTGGCAAGAAGTGGTCAGCTCTCCATGCAATGACATGCACACAGGTTTCACTGGGGCCGTACTGATTCCAGATTTGCGCATGCTCAAAGAGCACGTTTGCTTTTTCCAGCAGCCACGATGGACAAGGTTCTCCACCCAGCATCAAAATCCGCATGGTTGAAAAATCCTTCGGGCTTGCACCGATGATCAATCCCTCCAGCACCGAGGGAATGATATGCATCACTTCTGCGCGTCTATCGCGGATCAGAGAACGCAAGTGGTGGGGATCTTTGTACTCTTCGGCGCTGGTCAACACCAGAGTTGCGCCGTTGAACACCGAAATCAGAAGTTCTCTAACCGAGACGTCAAATGACCATGAGGTTTTCTGTAGCACACGCTCCTGGCCACTCAGGGGATAAGCATGTCTGCACCAGTCAAGCAAGTTGACGGCAGACTGATGCGTATTGGCGGCGCCTTTGGGCGTGCCGGTGGAGCCGGAGGTGTAAATCACATACGCCAGATGGTGCGGCTTGAGCTCCCGGATCCGCTCCTGCTGACTCAGCGCCTGCGCCGACTCGCTCATCAGCGCCTGCCTCATCTCGGCATCATCCAGCAGCAACACCCGGCTGCCAGCCGACGCCTCCATCCCCAGCTCAGCCCAC
>Ga0256342_1000043_pt1 | contig 13782 bp, 2 predicted proteins | sample AtltaT_19_FD_183672 | JGI IMG/M metagenome (GOLD analysis project Ga0256342, IMG submission 183672) | Metatranscriptome of freshwater microbial communities from Altamaha River, Georgia, United States - Atl_Miss_RepB_8d (Metagenome... | ecosystem: Environmental > Aquatic > Freshwater > River...
GGAGCTATGTCATTCCCAGCACTACATTTACCGATATCGATAACACAGCGTTGAATTTAACTGCAACTCAAACGAGCAGTGCAACGTTGCCATCCTGGCTAAGCTTTGATGCGGCGACTCGAAAGTTCTCAGGTACACCCACCGATGCCGGGTCCATCGGGATCACCGTAACGGCAAGCGATGGGGCATTGACTGCCCTGGGGCAGTTCACACTGCAAGTGTCCGCACCCGGTGAAGTGAGAGACGGCACGAGTAACTCGGACCGACTGATGGGTGGCGAGGGTGATGACACACTCAAGGGGGGTGGCGGCAACGATACGTTGATCGGTGGTCTTGGTAACGACGCACTAGACGGTGGCGTGGGAACCGACGCGGTGCAGTACGCGGGTCAACGCTCGCAGTACGGCATCAAGATTGATCGAGCCAAGGGGTTAGTTGAGATTAGCGATAAGGTCAGTGGGCGGGATGGGACTGATCAGCTTTTGAGCGTAGAGCGTGTTGAGTTTGCTGGCGTTGGCTTTGATCTGGTGAACCCGCCTCGGACCGAAACACCCAAGTTTGGTCAGAGCAAGGGGTTCTTATTTGATCCGTCGTACTATTTACTGAGTCAACCGCAGCTTGCAGGCACGGTGACCATGCAGGGTTCTTTGGATCACTACCTCAAGACGGGTGCCGCAGCGGGTGCTAAGCCCAATGACTGGTTCGATGCAGGCTACTACGCAAACCGCTGGAGCGATCTGAAAGCGCTCAATCTGAGCGCTGATGTCTTATTCCAGCACTACAACCTGTATGGTGTGTGGGAGGGTCGTAGTGCAGGGCCACGCTTTGATACCTATGATGGGTTGCGGTACTTGAGGGATAACCCGGATGTGGCCGCTTATGTGGATGCCTATGTGAATGATTTTCTTGGCAGTCGCAGCAACGGTGCGATTGCGCACTATGTAATCTACGGTGCTGCTGAAGGACGGGTGGCCTATAACCAACAAGGTGAGATGATCGATGCTGCAGTGCTTGTAGGGGTGCCACCTCCTGAGGGCTAAATGGGTTGAATGTAGGCTCCAGCCAACAGAAGTACTCACGCTAATCTGCCACGCTTGACGATGTAACGGTAGCGCATGTAACCTGACCAAAGAGAACTGTGATAGATTGTTGGCATATAGGTCGGTAATGATTAGATTGTCATTTATTCGCTCGGCAGTTTTTGGTATAGTTTTTAGAATAAACGTGGTGTCTATAATTTTTAACCGGTAACTAGGGTAAACTCTGGAAGTGTAGATAGCCTCCAAGCAATGGGTTTGGGGTGTCCTGATCAGCAAAATGAGGTAAATAATGGCGTACTTCTCTAAAGGCTCTGATTTAACGAACGCGTTGAACGCACTCCCCGCATCAGTCAAGGGGAACTACTTGGCGTTTGATGCTCTGTATTACCAGCAGACGTATCTAACCGGGTACACGGGTCAACTCTCGCCGATCGAGCACTTCGTACAAATTGGGGCAAAGCAAGGGAACCGCCCGAATAATAATTTCGACCCTGTTTACTACAAGCAACAGTACTCAGATTTACAAAAGGGGGATCTGGACGGTGCGGATTTGCTTTATCACTACGTCAGATACGGGCTCAGTGAAGGAAGGGCAGGAAATGCATACCTTGCTTCTCAAGACTGGAAGGCTTACCTAAATGCGAATCCGGACGTTCAAGCGTATGTCGCAGCGAACCTAAGTAGCTTCCAAGGGAGCATGAGTAACGGTGCCATAGCGCACTACGTAAAATTCGGTGCTCTCGAGGGAAGGGTGATTCCTTCCGGCAGTGTTGGGTCGGTGTTTACACTCACTGAAAGTATCAAGGCGGCAGTGCCTGAAGTGCCTGCGGTAACGGCTGTGTACTGGGGCTATAACCCTAACGGAACCTCAGATGATAATAGTACGGAGGGCCCCGCGGACGGGGGCATTCCCGTTAAGGACCTAGTTGATTTTTTGAAGACCATCACGGGGCTTGATCTATTTGAGCTGGGCTTGGTTGACGATGATGGTAGTGGGCCTTTTGATAACGTCACGAACCTGTCGCTTTCAATGGGGGCGGTGACGCTTGGTGGCTCGGCTACCGGGACGGGTAACACAACGAATACTAATCAAACGGGCACCTTAACCATCGCCTTTGCTGACGGTACGTCGAAGAATGCGGAAGTGGAGTTGGGTCAAGCCTACTTAATGGCGCTTGACAAGGTGCTCTTTGATTCAGAGGGTAACAGTCGCCTCTTTGAAAAAGTGATTACGCCTGCTAAGGGCGCGGTGGCAGCTAGCCTGCAGCCGATCAAAATTACGCCAACAGAGAACAACGGTGGTACACTTGAGGTGGGCTACACGGGTTCTGGCAATGACACCATTGTTGCTGGACGTCTTGAATTGCTGCATCAAGCGTACATCGATGGCGGTGCCGGTCGTAATGTGCTGGAGATTGATGCCAAGGGTACGTATGCACAGCCTGCCGCTGTACTGAGGGTGCAGGAGATTCGTGTCACGGATTATCCCAACTGGTACACCTCTAGTTACGGTTTGGGCGATGGCAACCTGGGTAACACTCTTTTCACAGGTACGCCTAACCAAAACGGCACCGCCGACCTGACTTATGATTCGGTTGGTAATAATCCTTCAGCGAAAAGTGGTTCTGTCCCTGCGCCAACAACCGATGTGCCTTCTACCAAGTTTCCTGAGCCCACCGGTACGGGTTCAGACAACAGTTGGATCGATCTAAGTCGTGCGCTCAACATTGAAAAGTTGGTGGTGACGGATCAGGGTATTGGGGCAAGCGGCGACTTAGCCAGTGGTGACCTGAACGTTGTGGGTGTCCGCAACGGTGCAATCCTCCGGCTTGAGGGTGCCTTCACCAGTGGAAAGACCACGGTGCAATACGGGGCCGGTCAAACAGGGACCTTAAATGTCGAGCTGGCTCTTGGCGATGTAGATGCGGGTGCAGACATCAATATTTTGCAAAATGCCTCTACGGTAATGATCGATAGCCAGGGCGTTGAGAACCACCTTCACGAGTTCTTCGCAGGCGGCTCGGTAAGCCGGATGATGATCAAGGGTGCGGGTGCTTTTGCTGTTGAAGAAAGCTTGCACACAAGTTTCAACGCTAACAACCCTGTAATCATCGATGCGAAAGAAAATACCGGTGGTTTGAACATCAATTTCACGGCGCAGCCTGAAAATCACGCTTCAGCAGCGACAGCAAGTCCAACCTATTTTCAAAGCGTGAAGGTCATTGGTACCGCGACGGACGACGAAATCCAGGTTAACGGTGTCAATGTCCCCAATGGTGCAAATGCGCGTCGAGGCACCGTGACAATCGACGCCGGCAACGGCGCGAATACCGTAGTAGCCGACAGCAACGACATCGTCAGTGTGACGACGGGCTCCGGCAATGACGTCATTTCGGCTTCGGTTGCAACCCGCAGCGCAACAGTCTCGGCTGGCGATGGTAACAACGTTGTGAACGCCGATGGTGTGGCGACAACTTCGTCGGTGTCGGTAACCACCGGGTCTGGTAACGACACGATCTCGGTTCAAAACGTTAGCACGGGCAGTGCGACGGTCGTGGCAGGTGATGGGAATAACTCCGTCACGGCTACTGGATCGAAGACAGTCAATGTCACTGCCGGTATCGGTAATGATACGGTTCGGACGGTCAGTGGGAGCGATGTTGTCACGATCGTTGCCGGTGATGGCAGTAACGTTATTGCCGTGACTGGCAACGAGATTTCGATCACCGCGGGTTCAGGCAATGACCGCGTTACACTGGTTGGTGCAAACACCGCCTTTGAACAGGGTGACCAGAGCACTGGCGATAATGACAACTATCCGCTTAACTCTGCGTTTGGCCAAGCCAGTGCGCCTGGTGCCTTGCTTACGCTTGACTTGGGTGCTGGTGTCAATCGTCTGAGCTTAGGTGGCGATCTGAACGGTGATGGTGACGTAGTTGATACGAACGAGGGGATTGGCATCACGGCGCTGGAAGGGTCGGTGATCACCGGTTCTGGTATTTCGTTGACAGTGTTTCGCAACTCGGACTTGACCGAGGCGAGTCTTTCAGGTGCTAGCTTTAGTGCCGTGTCGCTTCGCCAAGAGTTGCGCATCACCGATGATCAGTTCACAGCTATTGGTGCAGACAAGTTTGTTGCGGTGCGCGATGAGGAAGGAGCTACCGAAGATCTCTACTTGGTGGTGAATACCGATACATCCCTCAGCAGCATTCTTGCTGGCAAAGCTTTGAGCAGTTCGGTTCGACTGAATGTTGAGTTGCACGACGGTGCGAAATTAACCGTTACCGCTGAGCAGCTTCACAAGCATTTCTCCATTGGCGGCATAGATGGTGCTGACGGGCTCAATGGTAAGGTTGTGATTACTGACGCAGGCCTTAATTTTGACCCATTTACAACTGTGTCGTCGTATCTAGCGGTTGACGGCGGAACCATGACTGGCGGTTCGTTAGCTGCCACGAGCGATGTGACGGTCATCCGTAGTGTGAGTGGATTCGAGCGGCCCGTGCCGGCAACCTCCACTGATACTTTAACCATCAACACCGAGGATGGCTCGAACGTTGATGCGCTCAAGGCTATTGTGAGTGAGGTAGATACGCTTAAGATCGTTGGATCAAAGGATGCGGTGTTCACCAAAGCCGTTGATCTTGGCCGGGATGCTGCCGCAGCGTTACTGTCCGACGGTGTGACGAAGGGAGACTCAACAGGCGAGACGGACGCCTTCACCATTGATTTTTCCGCATTGACTGGTAAAGCTGTCGGTTTAACGGTTGCAAACTTCCAAGATGTGAAGGCGATCAAAGGTAACGGTACCAGTGAGGCGCCTGTTCGCATTGACGTTCAGATTGCCGGGGGTGAGCAAGTCGGCGCGAGTGGCAACAACAAAGGGTTAAGCTCCAGTGGCGTTCAGACCTATGTGGTCACTGCTGTTGGCGATGATTCAGTCGGCGAAGATGCTGCTGCATCAAGTGCAACCTTCTATGTTTGCGACTTGACAAAGGGAGTAACGACGCTTGGCTTGCGTGGCAATCACAACGATACGATTAACTTCTTACAAGTCAATTGGGGTACCAACTTCTTGTTGGAGTCTGGTGGACTGGCCAAGGCTGATGGCAATCCTTCGTTTGCTAACGTCGGTAACCTCAATGCAGCGTACTTCTGGACAGGTGCTGAGCCTCACGCCAATGCGCTGGTGACCATCAAGAATTTGGATCCGGTCGCCACAGCACGCCCTGTTATGACTGGTGCGATTGACATCGATAACGCCGATAGCATTACGATTGATGCAGATACCGCTTCAGCGGTTACCATTGCTGGCTTGAGCGGCAACTCGCTTGAGAGTATTGTGTTTTTTGCAGATGGTGACCTTACACTGCGTGGTGATTTGGCTGCGGCAAATATCGACAGCAAGGGCCTCGGTACGCTCAGTGCAGCAGGTGTTGCGGGTACGTTCACCATGGTGCTTAGCAGCACGGGTACTCCAACGACGAATTTAAGCAACGCAACGGTTAGTGGCGTCGATAGGATTGTCTTTGCGGCTGACGCAGGGCTTACGCTGAGTGCCGCTCAAGCGCTGTCAATCGGTGCGACCAACATCACAAGTGCGACATCGAGCGTGATAAGCACGCTTAATGTTAGTCATGTCGATGGTGCTGCGATTGATCTAACAACGTTCGGTGCCAAGAACATCGGCACGGTGACGATCTCCGATGCAGTGGGTACCCGTGGTGTGACGCTTAACGACGCAACAGTACTGGGTAACGGTGTCAAGGCTGCGCAGAAGATCATTATCAGCGCAGCAAAAGACGATACGACCCTTGAGTTGAGTGCAGCCCAGTTTGACCAGCTCTCTGGTGCCGGAACAGTTACCGCTACCCATGGCACGAATGCGGCCACCGGTGGCACGTACAAGGCAAACTTAGTTGTTACGGGACTTGCTGGGTCGACACGCTTGGATCTGTCGAGCGTTGATACAACGACTGCTGCAGCAAGTACTGAAAGTAAGGTTGACGCGATCACCGTTCGCGTCAATGGCGTAACCGCTAATGACGACGATGCACTCACGAGTGCCAACGAGCAGATGAGTATCAGCGGTGCGACTGGCATAACGTTGGATGCAGCCAGCGGCGTGAATGACCTTACCAAGGCATCACTCGCGGGCATTAGTAAGGTTGCACTTGGTGCAGGTGCAACGCTGACGATTACGGCAGGTCAACTTGCAGCTATCAACGTGACGGACGCGAACAGTGACGGGATTGCTGATAACTGGTCTGCTGCAGCAGGTGCAAAGCTGAACATTATTGGTGTAGATAATGCGTTTAACGTTAACTTAAATGCTATTCAGGCAGCTGGGGTGGACATCGGAACCCTGACGCTTAAGAACTACGACACAGCGACCACGGTTGCATTGCATGCCAGTGCGACATTGGGCGGTGCTGACGCGATTGTCACGCCAACCAAGGGAGGCCTGTCAAAGAGCGAGCCGACGGAGCTCACGACGTTATCCCTTACTGCAGCGCAGTACAACCAAATGAAGGACGGCACTATCACGGGTGACGGTAAAGTTTCGATAACCGCGTTGAAGAACAACAGCGATGTCAATGCAGATAGCGTGTTAAACGCATCAGATGTTGCGGTTATTGATACATCCAAGATTAGTGCACCCAAGGGGACGGTAACGCTGAGTGATTCCGTTGTGACCTTAGCATCAGGATCTTCCATTAGCGGCTTTGGTATTGAACTCGGGGCAGGCCAACTGATACGCTTTTCAACTGAGGCGCAGGCTGGTGCAACGATAACGGAATCGGCTGATTCGTTGGTAACGGGTGTGCAGTGGTTGTTCACGAGTGTTTCCGCACCTGTTAATACCGCCAAGTATGGTACGGTCGCGCGACCCATCGATACCTTGTTTGTTGACGAAGCGTTACTCGTTTCTCAGCCTCGCGAGGAAGATCTTTGGTCTAGCCTACTTGGTACGACAGCCGTTCAGAAGGTTAATGGTGATACGATTCCTTCGTTGATGCAGTACAACCGTGTCAATACATTTGAGGCTTTCGCGAACATCGCAGCTGGGATTAACTACGACGACAATGCTGAGTACAGCACGGTGGCTAACCTCACCATGAACTTAGAGGGTGAGGTGAACCTCGGTACGATACTGCTTGGTGATACCAAAAATGGCAATGCCGCGAACCCTAATATCGACGGCAAGGGCTACTTCCAGGCGCTCACGATTAATTCGTACTTTGACCCAACATCCATTCCTGGTTACGACGCATCAGCGATCCTTGGTGTCGCTGTGTCGAAAAATAGGGTGGGTGATATCAAGCTCAACACAGGGAGCGTAGATGAGTTAACGAGTGTCACGATCAATACGTATGCTGACGCCGATAACGTTACTGGGACAACCGACGGTGGTTTCACTGATGCCGTCAACGTTAAGGGCGCTGTTGCCGAGCGTGACGGTATGGCCATTGACGTGGGAACGATTACCTTCGGTGCGAATACAGCAAAGTCGGCAACGCTGACTGTGACCGGCAGTAATAACGTCACGGTCAAAGCGGTTGATATTTCGGATGCAGAGATCAATTTCTTAACGATTGATGCGTCTGGTCACGTTGCTGATACTGTTGCTCCAGCACTATCTGATCCCACGTTGAAGGTCGGTAACGTGCTCTCGGGTGCTAATGTTGGCGGCTACGGCACGATTTACGTAATGGACGGTTTCACCGCGGCTGCGACCACAGATTTGGATGCAAGTCCAGCTAGCGAATTGCTTGCTCTCACCGGCGGTGTGACTGATTTGACAAAGGTGACAGCTGGTAATTTTGGGATCTCTGCAGTAGGCTTTTCAGCAAGCAGTACGCTTACGCTGACGGCTGCGCAGGTAGATTTTGTTGGGACTGCTGACGCGTTACCTTCGCCAGTGGACGGTAAGGCGGATAATTGGTCTTCCGTATCAGGTACGACCAACGTGTTGAATATTACTGACCTGTCAACAGAGGCCTTGCGTTTAGATTACGTGGCAGCGTCAGGCGTATCGATTGGCACTATTACCATCAAGGACACCAACGCTGTAGTCACACTAGCTTCGACGACAAATCTTGGCGGGGCAACTTCGATTGTCGTTCCCGAGGGCACGACACTTGCCTTGACGGCAGCGCAGTTTGAGCAGCTTGCAGGCAAGGGTACGATTACAGGTCTTGGTACGGTCAACATCCTTAATTTGAACGATGCCCAGGGCAGTATTGACCTGTCCTTGGTTACTGCCAAAAATGGTACGATCACGCTTGATACGGATACCGTTGCTAATGGTGGTACTGATGTTGCTCTTACATCAGCAGCTAATTTGAATAAGTTCAGCGTGACCCTTGATGACTTGGATGGTACGGCAGGATTTACCGTTGATAATGAGCTGTCGGGTCAAACCATTCGGTTTGCCACAGCTGCACAGGCAGAGCGTCAGATTATTGTCACAGGAGAAGACGCCGATGCTGGCGGTGCTTGGACGTCAGCGGGTGATGGTATTGCAGAGCGAGATACTAACGTCGTATGGATGTTTAACACGATCGAAGGTACTGCTAACGCTGGTATGGTCGATACATCGAAGTATGAGAACTCGTTAGGTCGTGTTTGGGTCAACGAGCAATTGGTTAATGGCCAAAACATTGAGAGGATCTTCTCAAGTCCTTCTGCAGTTCAGGCTAACCCAACAACTGGCACAGTTAACCTTAATAGCACGACTCTTGTGCGCGTTGTAAATACGGCAACCCTTACCAATGTGTTGCCAACTGATTTGCAGACTGATCGCTCGGTTGAGGTTGAGGCGTTTACGAGTGCACCGCTCGGACTTAAATTCAGTAACGAGGATAAGCTTGTTGGTGTTTCGAACGTAACAATTGATCTTGGTGGTGCTGTAACGCTTGGGTCCATCAACATCGACGATGTCGTTGCAGCTTCGGTTATTAACCCAACGGGTAACGAATTTGGAACATTGACGATCAATTCCTTGATTGCTAATTCTTCGACACATTATCTGCTGCCAAAGACGTGGACGAGCGCTAATATTCTCCCCACTGCACTACCGGCTGTGCAGCAAGTTAATTCGGTTGGTGATCTGTCCAGCGGCCCCTCACGTGGCGAGCTATCGGCTGTAACGTTAAATGCAACCGGCGTTGGTCTGAAGACTGGAACGATTACGTTCACAGAGGATAGTGCAACGGCGTCTTCTGACTCAACGGCGAATCTCGTCTTAACGGGGGGCATGGACGTCGAAGTCAAATCCGTGAATACGAATGACGCAGAGATTACAGCGTTGACCGTAACGACGACAGGTTACACAGGTACATTGACCATTCCTGGTGCAAGTCCTGCTCTGCAAATGAATAGCACGCAGACGTTGACTTTTGCCAATGGTGACGTCCTTGCTGGAACGATCACGCTCGGCAATGCATCTAATGCAGGTGTTGCCGGTAACGAGTTAAGCGTCATCAATGCGGATAAGTTCGACGGAACGCTCAATCTTGGCTATTTGGCTCAGATTGACAGTTCCAACGACGATAACAATGGCGATGGAGATGTGGTCGACGCAGGCGATGCAGCTTTCACGTTGACGACCGGTGCTGGTCTGACAACCGCAACGTTAGGTGCGAAGGGCGGTTCTACGCCTACATTGAATGCGGGTAGCGAGTGGGTGTTTGACTACACCAATGCTGCAGCCAAGAGTGTGCTGACGATCGATAGCACAACCGTGTTTAGTGCCGGCTCACGGCTAACGCTCACGGATGTGCCAGTCAAGATAAGTGGCAGCGTTAATCTAGCAACAATTGGTTCTGATCTCAGCTCGACTGCGTCGTTTGTTGAGGGGCTTAATTTCGACGCGACGACAACCATTGAAGTACCTTCGGGCTCTGTATTAACAATTTCTCCAGCACAGGCGATATACCTTCAGTCACAGACAGTTGAGGTATTTGGTGGTGGTACGGTCAAGTTAGTTGGCGACGGCTCGAACCTTGCTGCTTTGGGGTCATTCCTTAAGACAGCGACGGTAGATGTTTCAGGGGTTACGCTTATTGCGTCACCAACAACTGGCTTTGATACAGATAAGACCTTTGATTTGACGGGTCTCGTCGGTTCAGGTACGACTGCAGCAGGCTCTAATGGTGCCCAGACCATCATTGGTTCTGCAAACATTGACGCGATTACCTCGACTGGTACAGGGAATGACACGGTAACTGGCGGTGTTGGTAATGACCTTATCAATCTAGGGGCAGGTGACAATACGATCAATGTCGACGTTGGTACGGATACCATTACGGGTTTGAATACAGGCGATATTCTGGTTGTTTCGTCGAGTGCAACCGCAGTGGCAGCTACGGACGGATTTGTGGCTACTGCAGCGACATCAAACAGTGGCACAGTCAATCTGACCGCTAATGCGGCTGCATCCGCAACCCCGGAAACGATTGACGTTTCCCTGGCGGCTGGTTCTTCTGGCTTTAACCTAACCGGCCGCACGTCTAACGTGGTCAACACGGTCGATGTGCTGATTGGCAGTGCTCGTGGCGATGTGATCGATGGCGGTAACACAGCCCAGATCGCTGGTAGTCAGGACACCCTGACCGGCAACGGTGGTAATGACACCTTCAAATTTGTTGTCGGAACGAGCACGCCCGCCTCGATAACCACAGCAACGACCACTTCTGGGGTTGACAGGGAACTTATTACTGTCGGTGCTGATTCGACTATAGCGGGCTCGTTAAAGATTGACTACACACTTAACGCTGGTAGTTCGTCTTCTGTGACTGTGGCCGTAGGTGGATCAGATACGAAAGCCACAGTTGCAACGAAAATAGCAACTGCTTTTGCAGCTGTGAGTGGTTTTACGGCGATTCCGGTTGGAGATTCAGTATCTATTAATAATTCAACTGGGTCATCGTTCAAGATTACGGCGGTCGCTAACACTACAACTGACGCTACGCTTACAAAGAGCGATGGGACCGATGTTGCTCAAGTTTCAACGGTGACGATTGGTGCGGGGGCAGGGGTTAGTGTTGTAGCTGGCGAGGTCTACACGGTGACGCTTACCCCAGTCGAAATTGGCTCGGTGGCTCAGCAATTTAGTTACACTGCGGCTGCATCTCAGACGATTGCTAATGTCTTGTCAGCGCTCAGTACAGCCATTTCAGCCGCAGGTTATTCGACTGGTGTTGCAGGCAACGTGTTGACCGTCACTGATGGTGACGACGACAACGGTGGTTTTACCCTCACCTCGTCAACAGTGGGTGGTTTTGCTGGTTCGGGTGCCTCGGTGAGTAGTGCTACAGGTGCTAACTTGGTCGATGTTGCTGCCGATCTTATTACGGACTTCGTGTCTGGTGCTGACAAGATTGATTTTGGTCTTGTAGCTGGTTCTGCTACCAACTACGCAGAGGCGGCCCAAGTAGCAAGCTATTCGGATGCGCTTACTGCAGCAGGTACGGCTCTTGATGGTGTTGTTCGCTACTACCTGACATCGATAGCAGATAACGATGCGACAGTGGGTACTACGGATCCCACTGGGTTGCTGTTTTTCGATGCTAATGGAGACGGGGAGGTTGACGGAGTGGTTACGTTGACAGGCATTTCCTCAGCGAACTTTGCCTTCACCGATATCGGCCCAGGCGGACCATAAGCTGTATCCAAGGGGCCGATTCGCTCGGTCCTAGTTTTGCCCCGCCTCTGTGCGGGGCTTTTTGTTTATCGTTGTGTACGGCATTGGTTGGTCGAGGTCTTGTCCTTACGCTTGGTTTTTGATCAGGTAACGCGCAATTCGATGCGGAGTAAGGGTGCATTGGGGCTTTTATGGTTGAAGCCTTGTTGGTGTCTAGAGCGCCGACCACTTCAGGCAAGGCGCGGCTTAGCGATCTCAAAGCACACTTATTTGCGCTAAAGCAAGCGTCTGCGGCAGGTAAGGGTATGTACCAGGTGTGGGTTTTTCGATAACGCGTCGCTCAGCCGGTGGCGGGGATTGTCCTTGAGTTAAGCGGCAGTAGGACAATTGGTGTGGGCGAGCATTTATTTTTTGGAGTGGTGCAGGTGATGAGCGATTGGACATCGGGCTATGTGGCTGATATTGGCTATACCTATGGGTACTACAGCGAGTTGAACCCGCTGCGGATCAAGCTTGCTTTTTTAACGCAAGGCTTGGTGTTTCCGCAGGTGGGAACGGCTTGCGAGCTTGGGTTTGGGCAAGGACTGTCGGCCAATTTGCATGGCGCAGCTGCGCTAACTGAGTGGTGGGGTACGGACTTCAATCCAAGTCAGGCCGGGTATGCGCAGCAGCTCGCGCAAGTCTCGGGCGGGGCGGTGAAACTGTATGACGAGTCGTTTGCACAGTTTGCACAGCGCTCGGATCTGCCCGAGTTTGATTTTATTGGCTTACATGGTATCTGGAGTTGGATATCGGATGAGAATCGGGCAGTTATTGTGGACTTTATCGGCAGGAAGCTCAAGGTCGGTGGGGTGCTTTACATCAGCTACAACACGCTTCCCGGGTGGTCAACGTTTGCACCGATGCGCCATTTGTTGACCGAACACGCCGAGTTGCTGGGTGCTGAGGGTCGTGGGATTGTGAGTCGCATTAACGGTGCCTTGGATTTTTCCGATAAGCTCCTGGCGACCAACCCGATCTTCGCTCGAGCGAATCCCCAAGTGGCCGAGCGTCTCAGTAAGATGAAGACGCTAAGTCGCCATTACCTTGCCCATGAGTACTTTAACCGTGACTGGCATCCGATGCATGTTGCGGAGATGGGTGAGTGGCTTGCGCCGGCAAAGCTTCAGTACGCGTGTTCTGCGCATTATCTGGACCACATCGAAGGTATCCAGCTAAGCGTCGAGCAGCAAGCGTTTTTGAAGGAGATTCCCGATGCAATGTTTCGCGAAACGGTACGGGACTTCATGGTAAATCAGCAGTTTCGTCGCGACTATTGGGTGAAGGGGGCGCGCAAACTCAGTACGCTGGAGCAAACAGAGTTGTTGCGGGAGCTAAGGTTCTTGTTGTTGAGTCCGCGCAGCGAGGTGTCGCTCAAGGTAACGGGCGCGCAGGGCGAAGGCGAGATGAGCAAGTCGGTGTACGGGCCGATTTTGGAGAGGCTTGCAGGGCACCGAGTCATGAGTCTTGCAGAGATTGAGACAGCACTCAAGGGGCATGAGATAAGCTTTGCACAACTGGCGCAGGCCGTGCTCTTGCTCAGCGGGGTTGGTCACCTAGGGATTGTTCAGGACGATGGGGTGATCGGCAAGGTCAAGCGGCAGACCGAGCAGCTCAATCGCTATCTGTGCCAGCAAGCGCGCGTCAATAATGATGTGGCCTATCTTGCTTCGCCGGTGACTGGGGGCGGGGTGACGGTGAATCGGTTTCAACAGCTATTTATCTATAGCCTGTGGCAGGGCAAGAAACAGCCCGAGGCGTGGGCGGACATGGCCTGGGCGATTTTACAGAGCCAGGGGCAGAAGATCCTTAAAGAGGGCAAAGTGATCGAGCAGCCGGACGATAACCGGGCTGAGTTGTTGGCACAAGCGCAGCGTTTTGAGCAGCATCAGCTGCCGATATTAAGGGCGCTCCAGGTGCTTTAAGCGGTACGAGGCTCGAGGACAAGCTGGCAAATCGTGGGTTAAACCCGGTGAGCGGCAGTTTATGAGCAGTGAGGTTTAACGGTAACTATTCTTTTGAATGATACGAGGATAGTCTGATGAGTGAAGTAAC
>Ga0256342_1000047_pt1 | contig 13581 bp, 14 predicted proteins | sample AtltaT_19_FD_183672 | JGI IMG/M metagenome (GOLD analysis project Ga0256342, IMG submission 183672) | Metatranscriptome of freshwater microbial communities from Altamaha River, Georgia, United States - Atl_Miss_RepB_8d (Metagenome... | ecosystem: Environmental > Aquatic > Freshwater > River...
GGCGAATTGCAGACCCTCACGGGAGCCGAATGGGTAGGAGGCATTGAAGCACCGCAAGCTCAAGCGTTGATGTGTGCTTTTTATTTAAACGAACTCTTAATGCGGCTTCTGCCACGAGATGATGCACATCCACAGCTTTATGACGCTTATTTACAGGCGCTAATCGAGTTGACCGAGCTTGAGGCGATCGAACACGAAGAATGCCTGCGCCGCTTTGAATGGACTCTGCTGCGCGAGTCAGGCTATGCACCCGACGTGCAAATCGATTGTGATGGGGCGCAGCTTGAAGCTCATGCCCAGTATCGCTGGATACCCGATGAAGGCTTTCGACGTGAGCATAGTGCCCGGGAAGACGATCATGGGGAGTTAATTGATGGACACACATTGCACGCACTTGGCCAAGGGGTGCTCGAGCATGGTATTCAGCGTCAACAGGCTAAGCGACTGATGCGGCGGATTTTGAGTCATCGCCTCGAAGGCCGCGCACTGCATACCCGTAAAATGCTGTTTGAGCTCCAGGCAATGACAAGGTCGAGTACGCCGCATCAAGCGATCGGGTCAGCAGCGGATGAATAAGCGAATCATCTTGAATCGGTGCGAATTGTGAGAGAAAACCATGGTTGAACTCGGCGTAAATATTGATCACGTCGCAACAGTCCGGCAGGCTCGGCGCACCTATGAACCCGATCCGGTTTGGGCCGCTGTTGAGGCCCATCTGGGAGGAGCCGACGGCATCACGGTTCATTTGCGCGAGGATCGCCGTCACATTCAGGATCAAGACGTCCGAAGGCTTGTCGAACTGACGCATATCAAGCTTAATCTCGAGATGGCCGCCACCGACGAGATGGTCGATATTGCCTGCACGATTAAGCCGCAGATGGCGATGCTCGTGCCAGAGGGTCGTCACGAAATCACGACCGAAGGTGGTCTTGATGTTGTGTCGCAAGAAGAGCGCTTGCGAGACGTAATCACCAAGCTTTCCGAGGCGGGCATCATGAGCAGCGTTTTCATTGATGCCGAGTTAGCTCAAGTTGAAGCTGCAGCAAGAGTCGGTGCGAAAGTCTGTGAAATTCACACAGGGCCCTATGCTGCGGCCTTTTTCGATGGCGGCAGAGACGCGCAAAGCCCTGCGGTGCTTGAGGCGCTTCGAAAAATCGCCGAGGCTGGCGAAGCGATTCGTGGCTTGGGCATGCGTTTTAATGCAGGCCATGCGCTGAATTATGTAAACGTTCAACCGATTGCATCGCTTGCTGGGATTCGCGAGCTTCACATTGGTCACGCTATCGTCTCTCGTGCAATCTTCGTTGGCATACGAGATGCTGTTCGAGAAATGAAGCGATTGATCCGTGAGCGTGTATGCCAACCTTCGGCATAGGTATCGATCGTGTATTGATCCACCGGGTTGACGCTGCCTATCAACGATGGGGTGATCGCTTCGCCAAGCGCGTACTTGGCCCGCAAGAGCTTGAAGTTTTTCATCGCCGCTTGCAGCGTCATCAGCGTCAGGGCGTTCATTATCTTGCCAAGCGATTTGCCGCTAAAGAGGCGTTTTCTAAGGCCATGGGCCTTGGGCTACGCTCACCGATGCTCATGCCCCGACTTGAAGTGCTCAATGATCGCAGCGGTAAGCCCTATGCAAAGGCTCATGGTGATCTTGCGGCGTGGCTCGATACGCGAGGAATTAAAGCCCACGTATCCATTAGCGATGAACAAGATGCGGCCATCGCCTTTGTCATACTAGAAACCATGGAGCCTATGCAATGACCCTTGAAGCCTTGCCTCTTATGCGTGGTCCGGTTATGGTGGATCTGCAGTCAACAACACTCACCGAACATGAGCGTGAACGGCTTCGACACCCGCTTGTTGGCGCTGTTATACTTTTTGCACGGAATTTTAAATCCAAGCGACAACTCAAGGCGCTTTGCGATGAGATCCATGCGATTCGGACGCCATCACTACTGATTGCAGTCGACCATGAAGGTGGGCGGGTACAGCGCTTTCGCGATGGTTTTTCTGCGATTCCACCGATGCGCACACTTGGCGACATGTGGGATAAAGACCCGCTTGAAGCCTGCCGTAAGGCTTCAGAGCTGGGTGAATGTATCGCAAGCGAATTAGTCGATTGCGGTGTTGATTTAAGTTTTACACCTGTCTTAGATTTAGATCATGGCCACTCGGAAGTTATCGGCAATAGAGCGTTTCATCATGACCCACGCGTGGTGACGATGCTTGCTCGAGCCTTGATTGGTGGCCTGCATGCGCAAGGAATGTCGCATTGTGCAAAACACTTCCCTGGCCACGGTTGGGCGAGTGCAGATTCACATCTCGCCTTACCAATCGACGACCGACCGCTCGACCAAATACTTGCAGTCGATGCAATGCCCTATCAAAGCCTTGGCCGACTTTTACGATCGGTCATGCCAGCGCATATTGTTTATAGCTCGGTCGATACGAAGCCGGCAGGTTTTTCCAAGACCTGGATCAAGCACATTTTGCGAAAGGATTTGGGCTTTGATGGTTTTGTCTTCAGTGACGACCTCACCATGGAAGCAGCCAGCGTTGCTGGCTCGATTAAGGACCGTGCAAACGCAGCGCTCGCAGCCGGCTGCGATATGGTCTTAGTTTGTAACCGCCCTGACTTAGCCGACGAACTTCTTGCCCAATTGACATGGAAAAGCAGCAAGACCTACCAGCGCCGCCTCCAAGCTTTGATGCCGCTGCGCTCATAGCGAGCTTGCCGCAGCGTCCGGGCGTATACCGGATGTTTGATCGGGACGGGGGGCTGCTTTACGTTGGCAAAGCGGGCAACCTTAAGCGACGGGTTTCGTCATATTTTCACCAACGCCAGCTGAGCCCACGCATCGCGCATATGGTGGCTAAAGTCTCAGCTGTTGAGTTCAGCATCACCGCATCCGAAACCGAAGCTTTATTGCTTGAAAATAATCTCATCAAGCAACTCAAACCCCGCTATAACATTTTGTTTAGGGATGATAAAACCTATCCTTACCTGCGCGTGAGTAAGGACAGGTTTGCAAGGATTTCTTACTATCGAGGCTCAACCGAAGCTAAAGGTCATTTTTTTGGCCCATTTCCGAGCGCATGGGCAGTCAAGGAGAGTTTGCAAATTCTCCAAAAGGTTTTTTCATTTACGGACTTGTGACGACACAGTCTTCGCAAATCGCACGAGGCCGTGCCTTGAGCACCAAATTGGTCGCTGCAGTGCGCCGTGTGTTGGCCTTATCAGCGACATCGAATACCGTGAAGATGTTGATCGCGCTTTGCGTTTTTTACAGGGTGACAGCAAGCAAGTCCTTGATGAACTCGAAACATTGATGTTCAAACATAGCGCCGACATGGCATTTGAAAAGGCCGCTATCTTCCGCAATCGGATGTCGGCACTTGCTAAGGTTTTACAGCAACAGTCCATGGAGTCCGAAGGTGATCATGATGTTGATGTGATGGCCTGTGCGCAGCAGGGTGGTCGGGCCTGTTTGGTCCTTGCAAGTATCCGTGGTGGCAGACATTTGGGCGATCGCAGCTTTTTTCTGACACTGCCTGGCCAAAACGAAACCGATCCATGGGGTGATGAAGTTCAGGCGGAACTTTTAGAACGATTTGTCTTGGGTTATTACGAATCAGCGCGCCTGCCTGCTGTCATCGTTGCAAGTTTTGCACCGAGCGACAGCTTAAGGGATTGGTGCGATATGCAGGCTGGATTCAATGTTCAGTGGTTGAAGAGCCCACAAGGGGTAAGGCGGCAGTGGCATCAGCAAGCGCAAGCCAACGCAGATATCGGTTTAAAGCAACACTTATTGCAACGCTCGAGTGCTCAGGACCGAACTGAAGCCTTAATTGCGCTGCTCGCACCCCACAACGAAATGGATCCCAATGATTTTCGGATCGAGTGCTTCGACATAAGCCATAGCGCAGGCGAAGCTACTCAGGCAAGCTGCGTGGTATACAAACAGCATGCCATGCAAGCCAAACTTTATCGCCGCTATAACATTGAAAACATTACAGCAGGGGACGACTATGCTGCGATGGCACAAGTACTCGAGCGTCGCTACGCGGGCAACCCGCAAGCGCTCCCGGACCTCGTACTCATCGATGGTGGAAAGGGGCAAGTTGCGGTGGCGAGTCGCTTATTCACTGCACAGGGATTTCCACTCGAGCGAATCGTTGGGGTTGCCAAAGGGGAGGGACGCAAAGTCGGTCTTGAAACACTCCTTTTTGCAGACGGACGAGCTGCCCTCGAATTAGCCCCTGATTCGGCAGTCTTAATGCTGATTGCACAAATCCGCGACGAAGCACACCGAGTGGCGGTGTCTGGGATGCGTGCCAAGCGCGATAAGGCAAGACAGCAGTCTCGTCTTGATGAGATCGAAGGCATTGGGCCACGGCGAAAGCAACGCCTGCTAACGCGGTTTGGTGGTTTGCGAGGCGTCATGGCTGCGAGCATCGACGAACTTGCGCAAGTCGAAGGTGTATCGAAGCGTCTCGCTGAGACCTTGTACCAACAGCTGCGCACATGATTGCGAAACTCCCTAATTGGTTAACCTGGGCAAGGGTTGTTGCCATTCCATTGCTGGTTATTCTCTACGTGCTTCCCATGCGGAGTGAGCTGCGCGATGCGTTAGCAACGGCGCTTTTTATGGTGGCTGCGGCAACCGACTGGCTCGATGGTTGGCTGGCTCGCAAGCTCGGCGTCACAACGGCCTTTGGCGCATTTTTGGATCCGGTTGCCGATAAGTTGATTGTGGCTGCAGCGCTTGTCATGTTGCTAACATTAGGGCGTGTCGAGGCATGGGTAGCCTTTGTGATCATCGGCAGAGAGATCACTATCTCAGCCTTACGGGAGTGGATGGCAGAGCTAGGCCAACGCAAAAGCGTTGCCGTCCACTGGGTAGGAAAACTCAAAACCGTTGCACAGCTTGTATCGATACCGATGTTACTTTGGGGAAGGCCCTGGTTTGGTATTGATGTGCTTAGGCTCGGGCAGTGGCTCGTGCTGGTCGCAGCAATATTGACGATTTGGTCTATGTTCTATTATCTGAATCAAGCATGGCCGCATCTTCGTGTTGCCATGGACCCTACGCGAAAGGACTGATGCTTGCTGAGTCCACATTGCGTCGTTTATTGGCGTCATGCATCGATTACATAGCAGCCGCCCTCATGAGACGTCGTTCTATTTTGACAAAAGCCGCGCTTCGAGCCATACTTCACAGTCTAGTCATAACGCGGGAATAGCTCAGTTGGTAGAGCGCAACCTTGCCAAGGTTGAGGTCGCGAGTTCGAGACTCGTTTCCCGCTCCATCGCTTCTTACACGCACGAATGTTGGCACTCCTGGCGGGGTGGCAGAGTGGTTATGCAGCGGCCTGCAAAGCCGTGGACGCCGGTTCGATTCCGACCCCCGCCTCCAACCAAAATAAACCGTTTAATGTGTTCGTCAAATGCTCTGCCGAGACGCCAAAGCTCCTTTTGCAAGCTTAAGGGTTTTTACATGCAGTGGGACAGGGTGCTTCGCCAATCGGTTCGGAGCCTTTGATCGATGTGGCAATGTCAAATAGGCTGTACACAATACAGACCGAAAGCGCAAGCACTGCAAAACGAAGAAACAATTGCCTCATGGATTAGCCGTTATGTGAGAGTCCCGGGATCATAACGTAGATCGGCGGCTTACTGTGCGTTGGAGGCCGATCCGTGCACAACACGGGTGATCTGCGTATACTTCGAGCATCACTGATTCGCGCCCATGGCGAAACAGGTAGACGCAAGGGACTTAAAATCCCTCGATCATTGCGATCGTGCCGGTTCGACTCCGGCTGGGCGCACCAAGACTTCGATGGCAGGCCACGCCTGAGCAAGCATATGAGGCTGGGCAGCCTCATTGGGATGAATTCGATCCGCCTGAAAGAGACTTAAATCAAACTCTTTGCCCTGCATCAAGAAAGGCACCAAGCCGACTTGCTGCTCCTTGGCAAGTACTGGGAAGAGGCGTTCGAATGATTGGCCGTAGCTCCCGTAGTTTGGAGGCATACGCATGCCAATCAACAAAACCTTTGCCGATCGCGCCTTCGATGCCTTGATCATGGCCAACAATTGCGAACGCGTGGTCTCCAGGGGCAATCCCCTTAGTGCATCATTACCTCCGAGTGCAATCACGACCCAGCGCGGCTGATGCTTTTCCAATAGTGCTGGCAGGCGGCTCACGCCACCTGCGGTGGTTTCTCCGCTTATGCTGGCATTAATAATCCGGATATCCCTGTAGGTTGGTGAGGCCTTGAGTTTTGCGTCCAAGAGCGACACCCAACCTTGACCGCGCTGCAGTCCGTATTCAGCTGACCAGCTATCGCCCAAAACCAATAGGGTTTGCCGCGGCGCAAATTGGTTTTGCTGCGGCGCGGGTTTATCACTTGCCGCTACACTGGGCAGCTGAATACAGTGCAAACCCATAAAGCCCAGCGTTGCGACCATCATCACATGCGACCTTCGGCGCCAAAAAACGCTTCCTTGATTCGGTGGATTTTTCATGCATGCCATTATCGCAAAGGACTTAAGCCGCATTGTTCGTGATGCAGATCGTGAACTGGCCATTGTTGACGGTCTGAGTTTTTCTGTAGCTCGCGGCTGTCGTTTTTGCGTAACCGGTCCTTCAGGCTCTGGAAAATCAAGCCTATTGAGTTTGCTGGCTGGCCTGGACTTACCAAGTAAGGGCTCCTTGGAAATACTTGGTAAAAACATCGCGACCATGACAGAAGAGGGGAGAACAAGCTTTCGCGGTCAGCATGTGGGTTTTGTTTTTCAGAACCATCAATTATTGCAACAGCTCACAGCCCTCGAGAACATTATGTTGCCGCTTGAAATTCAGGGACGTTCCAATGCAAAAAAGCAAGCGCTTGCCCTGCTTGACGAAGTTGGCCTTAGCGATCGTTCCAAGCATTATCCAAGCACCTTATCGGGCGGCGAACAGCAACGGGTTGGTCTCGCGCGCGCCTTTGCCATAAGGCCGCAGCTACTGCTTGCCGACGAACCGACGGGCAGTTTGGATGCTCAAACAGGCGAACGGATTGCCAACCTAATGTTTGATTTAAACAAAAGCTACGGTACAACCCTCGTCCTTGTGACTCATGACGAAGCGCTTGCATCACGTTGTGATGCGGGTATTCGCTTAAGCGCCGGCCGCGGCACGCCACGATAAAGGGGCGCTCCCAAAGCCAAACTAAAAAACTGTCATCGCATTGACCTCAAGCCATGGCGGCAAAGCGATTCGAAACGATGCTTAAGAAGGCACTGGAGGGCATACCAGCGCTTCGACCTTCGATTTCGGCCCATCGTGCAGCGGCATCGGCGTGAAGAAAAGCAGCAGCCGCTGCAAGTGTTTGCGAGGAAGTCAAGCGATGCCTTGCCAGTAGCGCAGCGACCAAGCCACAAAGCATATCGCCAGAACCGGCTTGTGCAAGTGCAGGCGCTGAACGATCAATGATGAAACTCTGTGACTGTGGCGACTGAACCAAGCTACCTGCGCCTTTGAGGATGACGGTACAGCCCGTGAGTTGGACCAACCGATCAATGGCGCCAAACCGATCGCGCTCAATATCGTCGCGCGACTGTCTAAGTAGCCTTGCGGCTTCGAGCGGGTGAGGCGTTAAGACAACACGCCTTGGCACCTTGGCATGATCAAGGTTCGATTGTTTAACAGGTACGCTTTCTCGCAAATTTTGTAGCAAGCGCTGGTCATCTGCCAGCAAATTTAAGGCATCGGCATCAAGCACTAAATCAAGCGGTGATTCAATGGCGTCAGCAAGGTATTGTTTAGCAAGCTCGCTTTTGCCTAGTCCACAGCCGATCGCGAGCACTTGGCCTCGCCCCGTTGCTTTGAGCTGACGAACTTGAGCCGCTTCAAGTTGCATAACCTGAGCCGGATATGCTGATGTCCTTGCCTCTTGGTTAAGGGGCAAGACAAAACACTTGCCTACACCGATTGCCAAACAGGCCTGTGCTGCGAGTCTGAGTGCACCATCCATCCCCTTTGCGCCGCCAATCAGAACAACATCACCCATCAAACCTTTATGCGCATTGGCCGGTCGATAAGCAAGGCGATCCTTTGAGAAAATAGAAGCATCAGCAATAAGACGATGACCCTGTGTATCCGAAGCAACATCGATTAGCGGGGTCATGAGCGGGGCGTAGTGGAGGCGATGCCAAAAGTTTCTCGCCTCACCGGTAAACAGTCCTCGAAGGGGCAGCAATAGGGACACACAGTCATCGGCCACGATCGCCGTTGGCCAGACGAAGCCCGCATCGGGGTTTAATCCAGTCGGTATATCGATACTCATGCAATAGCGGTTGCTGCGCTCAACACGCCAGCGATTGACTTGGTCCACCGCTGCGCTAAGCTCTTGTGACAAAGGTGTGCGCTGACCCAAGCCAAGCCAGCCATCGATCACGAGTCCACGTTCAGGCAAGCCGTCATGAAGCCTATCCAAGCTCGACCCATCAATCCCTTCAATGGCTTGGCAATCCCAACCGTATTGGGCTAGCAAGTTCATCGCCAGCAGGGCATCCTTGCCGTTGTTTCCGGGACCAGCGAGAACAAGAATTTTGCTGTCCTGAGGCAGTTGCTGCATGCGCGAAGCCGCGACAGCAGCAACTGCCGCTGCCGCCTGCTTCATCAACGCGCCATCGGTCCAACGCTCAAGTTGCGTGGCTTCAAAAGCACGGACGTCCTCTTGGCGATATGCCCACTGGGGCTTGCTTGTTTGGCTATGCAACATCGATCACTTTTACATCAATTTTGAGCTCTTCTGCACCATCGCAATGGGCTGAAATCCATCGTATCAATGGGGTATGCAGAAGGTCTCGCCCCCAGCCTGTTCGATCTTGCCTCCAGACTCGCTGAGCCAATTGCCTTCGAAGGCAGCCTTGAAACGGCCAGCGAATCGCAGCTTGGTAATGCCCCAAGGATTAAGTCCGCAAGCAAATAGGCGCTACCGGCGGCCATGGCCCAGCCGGTGCTGCCATGACCGCTATTAATCCATAGACCGCTCTGCGATGCATGCTGGCTTAATGATCCAATAACCGGTAGACCATCAGGAAGCATGGGGCGAGACCCAATCCAAAAGCGCGGCAAATCACTGGCATGGCTATTGGCTTGATCAAATGTCGCTTGAGGGAGACCGCTAAACCACTGGGAAGCGATTCGCCATAAGGTGTTCGCCGCTTCGCGCTGGCGCGCTAAGGCAATGCGATCGCTAGCAGCCGGTGGGCCGAGCAAGGCCATACCCGCAGCGCGCAGGCTGCTTGTGCCATCGCTGTTCAAAGGCGTGATTGCAATTTTATATCGATCATCCATGAGCGCTGTGCCTAATTGGCGCAAGCGGGGTAGCACTGACGCCGGGATTGAAGCTTCATCCCAAGTCAGCGAAAACCCACGAATCGGATAAATGGGTATCCTGTGCTTAGGCCCCTTAAGTAATGTAAGGCTCCAAGGACCAGCCGCTAGAATAAGATGCTTGGCACGCAGCCTGCGGCCATCGGCAAGCACACATTCACTAAGCGAGGATGATACGGTGCTGATCGAATCGACCGCAGTAGAACCCAGCCAATGCATGCCGCCGGCCATTAACTGCTCCCAAAGCTTGATGACAAAGGCGCGACAGTCTCCAGCTTCATCGCCTTGAACCTGCAAGGCTGCTTCAATTGGAAGACTGGCATCACGAAGTGATGGCTCAAACGTAAAAAGCTCATCGCGACTCAAAACTCGGTGCACAAGGCCAGCGTTCTTGAGTTGCTGTCTGAGACTTTGAGATCGTTCGAAATCTTCTTTCGTTCTAAAAACAACATGATAAGCAGGAACCGATCGATAACTCAGACCGAGCCTATTTGCCACCTCGTGCAAACAGGCTTGGCTATAAGTGGCCAGTGCAAACATAGAAGCACGATTGCGCTCATACCTCGTCTGCTTGCCTTGGCTTAGCCAACGGAGCAGCCAATGCCATTGTGACGCGCTAGCACTCGGCGCCCAAGAGAAGGCTCTATCTTCCTGAAATAAATTGATGAAGGCCTTCCTCGCAGCACCGGGCGAGGCGAAGGGGGCAACATAACCAGGGGCAATCACGCCAGCGTTTGCTGCAGAAGTTTGCTGAGCAGGTCCGACTTCGCGATCGACTAAACAAATCTTTAAACCGCGCTCCTGCAAGGCCCAGGCTGTGAAGACACCGACAACACCTGCACCAACGATAATCGCATCGTAGTCGGCGGCCATAAGCTTAAATTCAACTTCTTTAGAGCTTCATTTGCGCTGGCAACCAGGTCGCCAGCTCGGGTACAACATATAGAATTAATAAAGCAATAATCATCAAACCGAAGAAAGGCAAGGTGACCTTCGCTACATAGGTCAACTGTCGACCCGTCATGCCTTGGAGCACGAATAAATTGAAGCCAACAGGTGGCGTGATTTGAGCCATCTCCACCACAAACACAATAAAAATACCAAACCAAATCGGATCGATACCTGCCGCCTGAACAGTGGGCATGATGACCCCCATCGTCAGAACAACCATCGAGATACCGTCGAGAAAGCATCCCAATAGGATATAAAAAAACATCAAAGCTACGATTAACTCGAAACGACTTAAACCTAATCCACCAATCCATTCTGCCAAATGGCGCGGCAGGCCGATATAGCCCATAGAAAGCGTGAGAAATGCTGCACCGGCAAGAATGAGCGCAATCATGCAGTACAGTCTGGTGGCCCCGAGCAGTGATTCCTTAAAGCTCGCCCATGATAGTGAGCCTTGTAAGAGCGACAGCAAAAGCGCTCCCACGACGCCTAAAGCTGCCGCTTCGGTTGCTGTAGCGATACCTGCATAAATTGAGCCTAAAACTGCCGCAATCAAAAGTAGAACAGGCACAAGGCTGCTGGATGCCTTTAGCTTTTCGAGAAGGCTGGGATCACTATCGGCCTTGGGAATCTGGTCAGGATAACGCCAGGCCCAAAAAATAATATAACCAGAAAACAGAACAGACAACAAGATACCGGGGAATACGCCGGCAATAAAGAGCTTGGAGATTGACACTTCAGCCGCAACACCATAGACAATCATAATGATTGAAGGTGGAATTAAGAGCCCCAAGGTACCGGACCCTGCAAGCGTGCCAATCACCATAGGCTCAGGATAACCTCGGCGCGCCAACTCTGGCAAAGTCATTTTGCCGATCGTGGCACATGTTGCAGCACTTGAACCTGAGACTGCAGCAAAGATCGCGCAGCCCACGACATTGGTGTGAAGCAGTCGGCCTGGCAGGCCTTGCAGCCAGGGTGCAAGTCCTTTAAACATGTCTTCCGATAGCCGCGTACGAAAAAGGATTTCTCCCATCCAGATAAAAAGCGGCAACGCTGTCAAGGTCCAACTCGACGATGACCCCCAAATCGTAACTGCCATCGCATCACCCGCTGGTCTCGATACGAATAACTGCATACCGATCCAGGCAACACCCGAGAGCGTCAGGCCAATCCACACCCCAGACCCAAGAATAAGAAAGAGAGCGAGCACTAATAAACCTGAAATGAGCAGGTCATTCATGATGTGCCGTGCTTTCACTTGCGAGCTTTTTGCCGCTTATGGTGTCGACCAAGTCATGCAGCAATGCAATAAAAAAAATGACTGTTCCAATCGCCATGCTCAACTGCGGAATCCATAAAGGCGTTGCGTCATTGGAAGTTGAGATATCGTTATAACTCAACGATTGCATCACGAGGCGAACCGAAAAAATCGCCAACAAAGCTCCCAAAACGACGCTCACCACACCTGCCCAGATCTCCATACGCTTTCGCCAAGGCTGAGGCAGCAGTGACAAAACAAGGCTCACGCGTATGTGTTCTCCGCGTCTTAAGGTATGTGCTAAGGCGAGAAAAGCAGAAGCAGCCATAAAATAGCCCGCGTAAGCATCGGTTCCCGGGATCATGAAGTGAAACTCCCGACCCAGTATTGAAGACAAAACCGCTGCCAACAAAAGCAGCATGAACAGTGCCGCGAGCGCGGCGGCACCGTCATATAGCAAGTCGAGCGCTTTACGGCTTGCGGTAGGCATCGATTAAACTCTGCCCTTCGGGACCCGCCTTGGCCAGCCACTCTTTGAGTAGGGTATCGCCGACCTTTTGCATATCGGCCTTGAGCGCGGCAGGGGGCTGATGAATCGTCATACCGTTCGACTTAAGGGTGTTTAGCGAATTGGTCATCACTGATTTGGACTCTTCCCAACCCTTAGCTTCAATTTTCGCTGATGCCTGGCGAATCGCATCTTTGGTGCCTGCATCAAGCGCGTCAAAGGCCTTCTTATTCACAATCACAGCATTTTTGGGAATCCAAGCCTGGGTATCGTAAAAATGCTTGATATGCTCGTAAGTCTTGGTATCAACGCCGGTTGCGCCCGAAGACATGTAAGACTCAACAACGCCGGTCGCCATCGCCTGGGAAAGCTCAGCCGCTTGGATTGTCACAGGCTGGGCTCCAACAAGTTCTGCGATCCTTGCTGTCGCAGGACTATAAGCGCGCCATTTAACCCCTTTTAGGTCGGCAGCACTATTGAGCGTTTTCTTAACAAAGATACCTTGGGGCGGCCAGGGCACCGCATACAAAAGCATCATCCCTTGTTCACCCAGTTTCTTTTCCAGGAAGGGCTTTTGTGCGTTGTAGAGTTTCATCGCCGATTCGTAAGAGTCGGTCAAAAATGGCAAGCCATCAGCGCCGAAGAGCTGCCATTCATTTTGAAAATTCACGAGAAGAATCTCACCAGCCTGCGCTTGTCCACCCTGAACCGCGCGCTTGATTTCTGGCGCCTTAAAGAGCGAGGCATTTGCATGGACCGTAATTTTTAATTTACCTTGACTTGCTTTATCGACTTCGCTTGCAAATTCGCCAAGAAGTTTCGTGTGGAAATTACCAGCCGCGTAAGCAGAGGCGAGATCCCACTTATTCTGCGCTTGCGCGCTGCTGATCGAACATGCCGCCGCCGCACAAGCAATCGACGCAATAAGCTGTCGCTTAGTCAATTTCATCGTCTTTTTCTCCTGAAAATGCGTCTCGCAAAAACAAATGAGACGGGATGGTGACAAAACTAAAGGCTAGCACGAGATGGCGCAGAACTCGCGTGCCGCACATGCACAGGGCGAGTGGTACACAGACTTCGCCACGTAAACATAGAGTCTCTGCAACGCGATACCATGTGCAACTTCTGATTCTAACGCTGAGAGTGCTCAATGGCCCAATATGTTTACACCATGAATCGCGTGGGGAAAGTGGTACCACCCAAGCGAGTTATTCTCAAAGATATTTCGTTATCATTTTTTCCAGGTGCAAAAATTGGTGTGCTCGGCCTAAACGGCTCGGGTAAGTCGAGTCTTCTGCGCATCATGGCAGGCGTTGATTCGCAATTTGAGGGCGAGGCTCGGCCAATGCCTCATTTGAAAGTCGGCTATCTTCCCCAAGAACCTCAGCTTGATGAGGGGCTCGATGTACGCGGCAATGTAGAGCAAGGTCTGGGATCAACGATTGCGCTGATCAAGGAATTCAATGTAA
>Ga0256342_1000054_pt1 | contig 13262 bp, 7 predicted proteins | sample AtltaT_19_FD_183672 | JGI IMG/M metagenome (GOLD analysis project Ga0256342, IMG submission 183672) | Metatranscriptome of freshwater microbial communities from Altamaha River, Georgia, United States - Atl_Miss_RepB_8d (Metagenome... | ecosystem: Environmental > Aquatic > Freshwater > River...
CAACTTATTTTTCATATTAAAATATTCTGCAAATTAAAAATGACACGAAACACCAAAAACAATTGTTTTTGATAGGGGATAAATACCTCTGTCTATACCAACCTGAAGTACATTTTCAGATCCAACCTCTGGGGTATATCCTGAATATTTTGTCCAGGTAAACAAATTATTGGCTCTTGCAAATACCCTTAAGGATTTGATTAACATCTTATTAATCAGATTTTCTGGTAGTGAATATCCAATACCTAAAGTTCTAAGCCTGAAAAATGAACCATCTTCCAGGAAATAATCTGAAACTACGAAATTAGGATATCCCCCGTTGGTTATTCTGGGATCAGTATTGGAAGGATTATCCTTATTCCACCTGTTTAAAAAGGAGGTCTCAAAATTTGGAATACCGAATCCACGAAACATTTTTTTGGCATTCAATATTTTATTTCCATAAACTCCATTGAATTCTGCATTAAAATCAAAACCACCGTATGATAACTCCAGATTAAAACCATAATTAACAGCTGGGATTGGACTCCCCAGCCAGGTCCTGTCTTTGGCATTAATAATACCATCTGCATTAATGTCTTCAAAGCGCAAATCACCTGGTTTCACGGGATTATTATTCGGATAAGTTTTAACATCTTCGGCATTCTGATATACGCCAGCTACTTTATATCCAAAGAAAGAACCAATGGGATAACCTGGTTGGGTAAGGGTTGCAAAATCTCCGTTAATAACAACATCTCTCAATGCATTACCTGTAGAACCCAGGGAAATGACATTATTATCTATGAAAGAGCCCAAAACACTCCATTTATAATTGAATTTTCCTTCCTTATTTTGAAAATTCAAGGTAATATCCAATCCTTTATTTACCACATCGGCAGCGTTAACATAAGGATTCCCAGCTGAACCAACATAATCTGGTATTGGCACAGGCACTAATATTTTAGTTGTTAATCTGTGATAAAGATCAACCTCAGCTGTCAGTCTGTTATCAATGAAACCAATATCAAAACCACCGTTTAAACTTCTGGATTCCTCCCATTGTAAAAAGGGATTTGCCAGTGTAACCAGAGAAGCACCAAAAATAAGGGCTTCATCAGGACCAAAAACGGCACTCAGATTATTGGTTACTGTGGGAATAGCTGCACCTGTAGGTATTTTATCATTTCCCAGGATACCCCAGCTTACTCTAAATTTCAGATTACTTAATCCTTGTAAATTTTTTAGCAAAGGTTCCTCTTTTGCTCTCCAGGCAAAGGCAAGGGATGGGAAATTACCCCCTCTTTTTTCACTACCAAATTTAGATGAGCCATCTCTTCTAAAACTAAAGGTCAGTAAATATTTATCCTTAAAGGCATAATTTGACCTGAAAAGATAAGATTCGTATCGCTCTGGGGTATTTGCTCCCTGATAATTGGTTGCTGTCTGAGCATCACCGGCATTCAGAAAGTAAAAATCTTCCGTATCGCCTATCAGTCTGTTTCTGGAACCACCCAAAAATTCACCTTGCCTGCTTTGAACGGTATAACCTGTTAACAAGGTTACCCGGTGTTCTTTAAAATCCTTCTGATAAACAGCCGTATTTTCCCATTGCCAGTCGGAAGTTTGCGAATTGCCCACAAATAACCTGCTTTCCGGATTTCTTTGCTTATCATTTACATAAAACTCAGGTTCAAAACTTTTACTCTTATTCATAAAAGAGTTAAAACCTATACTACTTTTTAAGGTAATATTTTTTAATGGATGTATATCGATAAAGGCATTTCCAGCCAATTGTTGCCCACCAGACCGGTTATAAGCATTATATTTTAGTTGCGCAACAGGATTACTCACATTTGATAAAACAGATGTATTACCAAATTTCCCATCTGCATCAACAGCTACAGCAGTTGGATCGGCAGCATAGGCATTAAAAACGATTCCACCAGGTTCCCTGTTAGCGGCTGATTGAACATAGGATACATTATGTCCAATTTTGATGAAAGATGCTAACTGATAGGTATTATTTATTCGGAGGGAATAACGATTAAAATAGGATGACCTGATTATACCATCCTGTAAAAAGGCATCGCCACTAATACTATAAGTCATCTGATCGGAGCCACCACTTATTTGAAGATTATAATTACGAAATGCGGCATTCCTGAAAATCTCATTTTGCCAGTCCGTACCTGAACCTAAGGCATTTAAATCTGTAAAAACAGGTTTATTGGATAATTCATTAACCAGCAAACCATATTCACCAGCGTTAGTAAGTGCCAATAATTTTGCAGGTTGCTGAACCCCTTGCCATGCGTTGAACCTGACCTGAGCCTTTGTGTTTTTAGCCCCTTGCCGGGTTGTAATGATAATAACGCCGTTAGCTCCTCTGGTACCATAAATAGCTGCTGCTGAGGCATCTTTTAATACTTCCATGGAAGCAATATCGGAAGCATTTAAAAAATCAATATTATCCAGAATCAGACCGTCCACGACGTATATGGGTGAGGCACCGTTCAAAGTGCCGGTCCCCCTTATTCTAACTATGGGAGCCTCTCCGGGGCGGCCACTGCCAGAAACTACCTGGACACCTGCAATCTTACCCTGAAGTGCCTGTGTTATGTTGGCTGAAGCAAACTTTTGAATTTCTTCTGATTTAATAGTACCCACAACACCTGTCAAATCACTTTTCCTTTGGGTACCATAACCAACTACAACGATTTCGTTTAATAATTCAACAGATTCACTTAATATCACATTTAATTCAGATTTACCTTCCAGATTTATTTCTTTTGAGGAAAACCCTACATAAGAAAAAAACTAAAACAACTTGTTTATCAGGCACTTCAAGGGAATATTTACCCTCCAAATCTGATAAGGCACCGTTGTTTGTATTTTTAACCAGAACATTAACGCCAATTAAGGCTTCGCCCTTTTCATCTGTAATTTTGCCGCTTACCCTGATTTGGGAGAAAGCATTTAAATGACAAAACATGATGGCATATATAATGAATAAACTTTGACGAAATAGTTTATTGTTGTCTCTGAAAATCATAAAATGAACATTTTATCTAAATCAAATATTATGGAACTAAAGTAAATCGGGTTTTTAAAGAAGTGGAAGAGCTGCCCCCTACAAAAATGTCAAATTCACCAGGTTCCCAAACGGGTAAATGTTGTGCATTATAAAAAATAAGATCTTCCGCGGCCAGGGTGAATTTAATTTTTTTTGACTCGCCAGGCATCAGCTTTATTTTTGTGAATCTTTTTAGTTCCTTTACCGGACGGGTTACACTGGCAACCAGATCATGAATATAAAGTTGTACGACCTCCTCTCCAACTACATTCCCTGTATTTTTTACCGTAACATAAAAATCAAGAGGGTTATTTTTAGTCATCATTTTTTCATTTACATGTAAATCAGCATATTCAAATTGAGTATAACTTAATCCAAATCCAAATGGATACAGCGGTTCATTGGAACTATCCAAATATTTGGAAGTATATTTATTTGCAGCATCAAATGGTCTTCCTGTTGATTTAACATTATAGTGAATAGGAATTTGTCCCATATTACGCGGAAAGGTCATAGGTAATTTTCCCGAAGGATTATATTTTCCGAAAAGAACATCGGCAATGGCATTTCCACCTTCGGTACCCGGAAACCAGGTTTCCAGGATCGCATGTGCATTCACATCAACCTGATCCAGAATTAAAGGTCTGCCATTCATTAGGACAACAATAACGGGTTTTCCCAGGGTATAAATGGCCTTTAACAACTCCTCCTGAACACCTGGCAGGTGAATATCTGCTCGGCTGGCAGCCTCGCCCGACATCAAACCCTCTTCTCCCATTGCCAGAATAACTATATCTGCTTTTTTTGCTGCCGTAATAGCAGCATTGAATCCCGATTTATCAAATCCGTTTATTTCACAACCTTTTTCAACCTGTAAAAGGGTCTGATTTTTCATTTGGGCCAACAATCCTGCTTTAAGTGAAATACAATCTGTATCAGAACCCGCTGCGGACCAGGACCCTAGCAATTCTCTCCGATTATCACCCAAAGGACCAATTAGGGCTATTTTCTGACCTTTATTAATATCAATTGGCAATATTTTTTTTTCATTTTTTAACAATACAATTGATTTTCGTGCCACATCACGGGCGGCTGACCTATTGGATGTGGAAAGGATTATTTGTTTTTCCCTTTCTGGATTACAATATCTGAATGGGTCTTCAAAAAGACCCAACGCTTCTTTTATTTTTAAAATACGCCTCACGCTATCGTCAATCAGACGCATAGAAATGGCACCAGAACGAACTTGCTGAACCAGATATTTGTGATAAACTGCCCCTTGCATATCCATATCAACACCAGCTTTTGCTGCCATTAAACCTGCATCTGCTTCGCTGGCAGCAACCCCGTGCGCCACCATTTCATTTATAGAAGTATAATCGGTAACTACAAATCCATCAAAGCCCCATTCATCTCTTAATATTTGTTTTAACAAATAGGCATTTGCAGTGGCTGGCACACCAAAAACATCATTAAAAGAAGTCATAACAGATTTTACACCAGCATCGACTGCCGCTTTATAAGGCGGAAGATAAATTTCTCTTAAGGTCATTTCAGACATATCAACTGAATGATAATCTCTGCCAGCCTGAGATGCACCATAAGCTGCAAAGTGTTTAACACATGCGAGCATTGTGTTCACATCCTTAAGATTATTTCCTTGAAATCCGCTAACTCTGGCTGCTGCAATTTTAGCTCCCAGATAATGATCTTCCCCAGCACCCTCAGCGACTCTGCCCCAGCGGGGATCACGGGCAATATCGACCATTGGCGCAAAGGTCCAGTGCAAACCTGCGGCTGTTGCTTCATCAGCAGCTACCTGTGCCGCTTGCTGAATCGCGTTTAAATCCCAGCTGGCTGATTCACCCAAAGGTATAGGAAAAATGGTTTTATACCCGTGAATAACATCATAACCAAAAAGTAATGGAATACCCAGTCTCGTTTCCTTAACGGCTATTTTTTGTAGTTCACGGGTATATGCTGCTGTATGTGCATTAAAAATAGCTCCACAACGGCCTTTTTGAATATCCTCTTTATAATTGGCTCTCAAAGTCGGCCCTGTAAGTTCCCAATCGCTGGTAAACAAGGTCATCTGACCTACCTTTTCCTCTAAAGTCATCAATTGCATCAGCGAATCAACCAATCCATCTGATGCTGAGGATGAGAATGAGGACACCTGATTTCGAAAAAGTTTATCAAACTGTAGGAAATGGGTGAGTAAAACGATACCTCCCAGTCCTAATAACCGAAAAAACGTAATTTTTGGTTGCATGACAAATTCCATTAGTGGTTAAAAAATCAACATTAAAGTGACTACCGGAGCCACCCTCCCTTAAATCCAGCTTTCATTAACCCTTTTTTTATATAAGGATTTTTTTTCATCACATTCCATATCAGGCCAGATTGATAATTTTCCATTTGCAATAAGATTGGCCCTTGATCAATACCCAGATAATCCTTATCAAACCATCCTTCCTGATGATTATCTTTAAAAGTGTAGGATCTGTTGAATGCATCTTTAAAGCCAAATTCACCAATTAATTTTCCATAATAGGCATTCCATAAATGTTCCAATGTCGGAATACAAACTTCCGGGGCGTAGGGAATTGAACCACCTGCAGCCGTAGGGGCAATAGTACCATCGTCCACAATTCTGGTTGCTGCGGCTCCTCTTGCACTATATTCCTGAAAATTTATTTCCCTTCCTTTCCAAACTCTTTTATCGTATGCAGGCCCGTCACAAGCAGTTAATCCCCATTCCAGCGCTGAATATCCAACAAATTGGTTTGGATTCCTGATGCAATAAGCCTGATTCGCCAGTGTAGCTCTTCGTGTATTTTCAGCATAATCAATACCTTTTTTTTTTGCATATATGAATCTTTAATCCCCTTAAAATCAATATAAATATGACTGTATTGATGTCCAAAGAGCGGTTCAAAATTTACATATTGATAGCCTTCAAAAGTATCCCAATGATAGGTCTCACACCACTTGTTCCAACTATCAGATGGAATAGGGTGAGAAGGAGAACCCATAGCCATAACCAAAAGAATCATGGCCTCATTATATCCCTGCCATTTTGAGGGAATAAATCCGGATTCAGGATGCCACCCCATTGACATGTGCGGATTATTATTCATAGCCCAGGCCCAATCGACCCGTCGATATAATTTATCGGCTAATTGCCGGATCTTTTTCTCTGTTGGATTCGGAGCATCGAAATAGCTCATTGAAGCTAAAACGCCAGCCATGAGAAGCCCCGTATCAATGGTTGATAATTCAACATTCTTAAATCTTTCCGCCTTATCAAGCGTTAAAAAATGATAAAAAAAGCCTTTGAATCCACTAACGCCGTCAGGCTGGGGTCCTTGTTTCATTTCATATAATGCTTTCAAGGTTTTGAGGGTACGCTCCGCCGCTGCAGACCTTGTAATATATTTATTTTCTGCACCTACAATATAGGAAGTCAGGCCAAAACCTGTTGCGGCTATACTTGAAAATGTAAGAGATGGATAACGGTCAGGGACCTGCCCAAAATCAGGATCTGCCAGTTTCCAGAAATAATTGAAAGTTCTTTCCTTTAATGCTTCTTTTGAAAAAGGAATCACCAATTCCGTCTGGGCGTAAAAAGAAAAAACGTTACAATGCAATAAAAATACCAGTAAAATTAATATTCTAATCAAACTCATGTTATAAAAATAAAAAGGGTGTAAATGAAAAGAAGGGCGGTTTCATCTTATGGATACCGAAACCGCCCAATCTTTTTATTCTTTCATAAACCTTGCATTAGAAATGAGGCTTCCTTCTTTGGAAAAACCTGCCAGAATATATATTCCTTTCTGCAAGTGAGAAATATCCAGTGACATAGCTTCCTGTCCGGCAGCCTGGATAATTCCCTGCTGTTGACCAAGCGCATTATAAATCACCAGGTTATTTACTTTTTTCATGTTTCTGACCTCCAGGCGATCAGCTGCAGGATTTGGGTAAATAGTTAATGGATCAATATTCACATCAAGGGTTGGCGTTGCAGTACCACAGGTTGCATTACCGATGGCTATATCGTCAAAGTAATATTTCTTTTCCGTAGTTGGTGTATTATCAAAATCCATAATAATCGTAATAATTTGATACACAGCATTGTCTGGAACTTTTTCACTAAAATCCCAGGTTAGTGTCTGCCATTGGTTTGGCGTTGTATATTTAACTTTGGTATCACCGGTTTGTGGTTCCCCATTCACGCCTCTTTCCAACTTAAAGACGACTTCAGCTGCATGATCCATCCAGACTTTCATGGATATTTTCTTGCTGTTATTGGGAACAACAATAGTAGCTGGTAAACCGGTAGCAAACATTCCGGCAAAAATTTCACCCCCAGGTTTTTCAATGAATTCCCCTACTTTATTTGACATATTTATGCCTCCTTTTTTAGGATTATCCACCACAAAATCAACTTGTTTTCCATCCAGATCGCCATTGGCAAAATATTGGAATTTTCCCAGATTATCAAGAGGTGTCTCAAAGGTAGAAATACAGCCCGTATAGGGTGCACGCACAAATTCAAGATCATCGATAAAATATGAAATCGGAGCAGCAGGTAATTTTCCGGGATTAAAGAAAATGACTAATTTTTTGTTACCTTTTCCGATAGCACCCTTAAAGTCGATTAAATATTCCACCCATTTCTTTGTATTGGCTGCTTTAACTTCTGATAAAATCTCAATTTGTTGCCCCCCTTCTAATTTAAACATCATCGGCACTGCCACTGGAGACCAGATTTTTAATCTTAATTGATTAAGCACACTCAGATCAATTTCCTTTCCAAAATCCCAGACTATTGCCCCCCATTCATCTAAGGGATCATTATATTTGCCTACCTTATCATTTGAAGAAGAATTAATTCCTGAAGCGTCCGGATTTTTAATTACTTCAAGAAAATCGCCACCGGTGGTGAAAACAGCAGCATTTCTTTGACAGTCAAAATCATCCACCACACCAGCTACTGGCGTTACCCCTTCACATGGATTTACCGTAGCCTTTGTTTGAGAAAGATTATCAAAATACCAGGTATCAGCAGCTATCAGCGCCGGGTCAAAAATAATCTCTACGGTTTCAAAATCGGTTATGGTTTTAAAATTATCAAAATTAAAAGAGAGATCTACCCATTTTTTTGTTTCAGCAATGGGTCTGTTCACCTCTTTCAATCCTTGTGTAGCGGAATTTAAACGGACAGTCAATGATTTGGCACCTGCCGGAGCCCAAACCTGTACATTAAGCTGAGGTAATTCTGTCAGTTTAAATCCGGCAGGAAGTAATGATTTTACCCCACCTAAAGCAGAGGATCCTTTTTTATAGGATCCTACATTCGTCGTAGTATTTGCCCCTGTTTTATCAGGATTTGCAATTAAACCATTAAACTTGCCGAAAACGGCTTCTGCGCCAAAGGTTTCCCAAGCCAATTTTGCTTTTGGTTCAAAATCTTCCAAAATACCTGATGGTTGGGCTTCCAGTCTGATTTCATCAATAAAATAAACATCATTAGCTCCTGGTAATTTTCCTGCATTAAAGAATAGCACCAGTTTTTTATGACTATTACCTGATTCACTACTGAAATCCACTTTATATTCAACCCACTTATTTAGTTGAGTAATAGCCACAGGAATTTCCTTAGCTGGTGAAGTTCCACCTTCTAATTTTACTAAAAGATTACCTGCAACGGGTGCCCAAACCTTTATTTTAAAAACATTTCTGTCACCCAGTGGAATATTTGCTCCGTAATCGACAACCAGCGCATGCCATTCACCGCCGGTATCTTTGTATTTACCCACATTGGCACTCTCATTGACGGAAGACGGATCTGGATTCTTAACGGCCACCAAATCATCCCAACCTGGCAGAGAATATGAAATATTTCGCTGACAATCAAAATCATCCAATATTTCTATATTTTTAGGAACGCCTGAACAGACACCCGATTCAATGGCAACGAGATTATCAAACAAATAAGTATCCTGAGAATCGGCATTACCCGGATCGAAGAAAAGGATAATTTTATTAAAATCTTTTTTTGCAGCAGCGGCACTAAAGTTAAAGGTGTATTCTACCCATTGGTTAGCAACAGCAATCTTCTTTTTTTCTTCAATGTTTCCCGAAGCGCCTTCTAATTTTAAAAGAAAGGAAGTAGTTACGGGTGATTTAACCTGAATTTTAAAAGTATTATAAATAGTCAAATCTAAAGGCTGAGGTAATTCAGCGATAAAAAGACTATACTCAGCCCCTTTCTTTTTTGTGTAGGCACCAATTTTTTTACTTGCATTTAATTTTAAAGTATCTCCGCCTGGCAGATTATCGATTAAAGCATAGGCACCATCAGCCGCTCTCCATGGCAATTTTGCTGTAGGCTCAAAATCTTCCAGTACCACACTTGCAGGTCTGGCTTCGAAACGGATATCATCAATATAATAAATATCATTTGCACCTGGCAATTTGCCTGCATTAAAGAAGAAAACTAATTTCTTATGCTTTGCAGCTGCCTGTGAGGTAAAATCAACCGTATATTCCACCCATTTATTTAACTCGGTAATTTGAACTGGAATCTCCTTTGCAGGAGAATCACCTCCCTCCAGCTTTACCAAAAGCATACCAGCAACGGGTGCCCAAACCTTTATTTTTGCCAGACTCAACTTATCTAACGGAATATTTTCACCATAATCCATAACCATTGCATGCCACTCTGACTCGGTATCCTTGTATCTGCCAACTTTTGCACTTGTATTAATACCTGATTTGTCAGGATTTACTACTGCGGATAAATCTGTTAAACCTGGAAGTGCCAGTTGAACATTTCTCTGACATTCAAAATCATCCCAGATAGCTGTATTCTTAGCTACACCCTTGCATACACCGGAAGGTTCAAGGACAATATTATCAAAAAGATAAGTTGCACCTGAAGAATCTACACCTGGGTCAAAGAATAAAAGAACCTTGTTTAATTTACGATCGGCGGCAGCACTTAAATTGAAAGTATATTCAATCCACTGATTAGCCACTGCAATTTTCTTTTTTTCTTCAATTGGCGCAGATGTTCCCTCCAGCTTCAAGATAAAAGCGGTGGCAACAGGTGCTTTAACCATAATTCTCAACTGATTATTGGTTGAGAGGTCTAATGGAGCACTTAATTCTGCTAGGAATAAACTATAGGCAGCTCCTTTTTTCTTGGTATAGGCACCAACTTTTCCACCTGTATTAATTCCGAGAATGTCACCTCCCGCCGGGTTATCAACCACAGCAAATGCACCTTCAATCGGATTCCATGGAAGTTTGGCAGCGCCTTCAAAATTTTCAAGTACTACCTGAGCCTGCCCCAGGAAAGGTAGGATCAATAGTAACATGTTGAGTAAACTTCTTTTCATCATAATGACGCGTTTTGAAAAATGTGAATTAATGTATATAAACAGGCATTGCTGCCATCTCTTGATTCGACTTTAATTGTAAAACATAATTACCTTTCAAGTGAAGAGGCAATGGAAGGGTCCAAAAATTATCGCCCTGATTAACAATCTGCTTTCCCCACCGATGAATTAGCTGCCCCTGAGCAGATAATAGTGAAACTTCAAATTCTCCTGATTGCGGATGATTCAATGTTATTTGAAGAATTCCATCAGAAACAGGGTTTGGATATACAGAAATGTTAGACTTGTTAAATCTTTCCGGCTGGTTAGAACTTACCACTTTTGAAAATCCAATACGCTCCATGGCCACATCAATCTCAGGATTTTTCATAAATGATTGCCAGATTTTACCGCTTCTGTAATTTTCAATCATTACCAATATAGGACCTTGATCTATAGCCAGGTATGAATCAGCAAACCAGGATCTGTCCACATTAAAGGCATCATAAAAGCCCATTGGTCCAAACAGATTTTTACCATATTGATGATAAAAATGTTTTAAAGCGGCCATAGATTCTTTGGGAGTGTAAACGATACTACTCAGGGCAGCAGTTGGAGCAATCGTTCCATTATCGCGCTCAGGTGTCGGTTCATGAGCCAGATATCCTACAATAGGATCATCACTGGCTGTAAGTCCCCAGCAATTCTCGCCATAACCCTTATAATTTTTAGGATTCTGAATGGCATAGGCCCTGTTGACAAGCGTATGATTTGTATTATGTTTAAAGTAATCTGTATAGGCATCTCTTTTATCCCGCGGATCAAAGCCAAGAAAGGAATAATGAGCAAAAAATAAAGGTCCTCCCCTAAAACCACCAATATCAAGCCGGTAGCCAAACGAAGTGAGTCCAGATTTATAATTTGATCCAGCCCAGCCCACATGGTATAAATTGGCCGGAATCGGATTTAGAGGAGCAGCAATGGCAAGAATATAAGTTATCAAGGCTTCATTCCATCCCCTTAACGGGAAATTCATGGCAAACTGGTAAGTTGGTGACCAATGCCAGTACAGTACGTTCTGAAAAGATTGCCGGTACCATTGCCAGTCAATAGCCTCCCATAGCTTTGTAATTCTTTCCCTGATTTCCCGTTCCTGGGGATTATCCATCATCAAGTACCCTCTTGCAGCCAATAATCCCTGCATGAGGAAAGAGGTTTCTACGAGATCACCTCCGTCATCTCTGGAACTGAAAGGAATTACTTTTCCTGTTTCTGCATTTAACCAATGAGGAAAAACACCTTTAAACCGATCGCATGATTCAAGAAAGTTCAATATTTTAATCAGTCGGTCAACCCCCTGCCTTCTGGTGATAAAACCTCTTTCCATACCCGTCAGGAGACCCATAATGCCCATACCACTTCCACCTGTCGTAACCAGGGTACCTGACGTATTCCTTTCCCTGGACATACCAGTGGATGGATGTGCAAAATCCCAAAAATAGCGAAAGGTATATTCCTGAACCATATCGAGATATGCTTCATCTGTGAATATTGCAAGCTGAGCATTATTTATTTCATTGTTTTCTTTAAATGCACCCTGGCTATTCAGCGCCAGTATTTTATAGCTGTAAACAACGCTTGTATCAGTACCGTTAGGATAATCCATATATATAGAATCCCTGCCAGCAACAAGTGGAAGCTGAATATAGGATTTCCACTGATCAGTAGAACGCAGTATTTTATAATTTGCAGGTACAGGATTTACGGGTATCTGCCAATGCAAGGCAATGTGTGCAGGATAAGCCTTAATACTGACATTTTTTACCGGTTCCGGAATTTCTTGTGAAAAAGGGACAGCTCTGAAAGCCTTTACTTCGTCAATAAGCAAAGTATGTACCGCATTATCAGGACTGTTTTGCCCTAATATAACCGCTTTAATTTGATTCCACTGAAGGGGCGTGCCTGCTGTTTCTGCCTTTAACAGATTCAGTGGAATGGAAACTAATTGCCACCTTTCAGCAGGTAGGCTGGAAACAAAGGTCGATAATAAGAACTTTTTACTTTTTGTGTTTCCGGGAGCTCCTTCAAAAAAAAGATATGGCATATTTGACTTTTCCAAACCTTCCTTTGCATACAAAGCAAAAGATAAGGTATCCAGCTGACTAAGATCGAGAAAAGGAAAGCCGGGAGCTATTATCAAAGCCGACCAATCACCCCCAGGTCTGGATATCCAGTTTATCCGGAGACTATGCTTTCCCTGATAAGCTGGCAGCGTGAACTCAACAGGGATTTTGTCATTTGTTGAACCTGCTTGTTCAATATAACTGCTGCCCGATTTGAATGCCAAACCGGAATCATAAAAACTACCTTGATTACTTTCTCTGAAAAAATAAACTTCTTGCTGGGCATTTAATATACCTGTAGCAAAAAGAGTACCTGCCAGAACATACGCCAATCTACAAACGTGTAGTTTTACCATTCGAAATTTTATTTGGCAAATACAACCCGCACTTGCATTTTAAAATGATTGTTTTTCATTTCAGCAAACAAGATGCGATAATCCAGCCTAAAAAAGGTAAAATTTCACTACACTACTACTACGCCATTCAAAAATAATTCTCAAAAACTAAGCATCCGGAAATCTTTAGGGAACAGGTAGTCAAAAACCCATAAAATCAATAGTCTATCATAAAATTGGTGAGATTTTCCTCCTCCTCCAGATTCATTTTTTTACGCAACCGATATCGTTTATTTTCTACACCACGAATAGAAATATTTAATAAAGGAGCAATTTCCTTGGAAGAAAGATTCATTTTCAG
>Ga0256342_1000057_pt1 | contig 13189 bp, 1 predicted proteins | sample AtltaT_19_FD_183672 | JGI IMG/M metagenome (GOLD analysis project Ga0256342, IMG submission 183672) | Metatranscriptome of freshwater microbial communities from Altamaha River, Georgia, United States - Atl_Miss_RepB_8d (Metagenome... | ecosystem: Environmental > Aquatic > Freshwater > River...
ACAACAATGACAGAAAATAATCTATAGTAATTTCTTGTATACACTCATTTCCTTCAATTTTTCAATTATCGTTCATATACTTTCTTTTAATAATAATAATTATTATTAAAATTTTAATTGAGTAAAAGCAGCCACCCCTGCTTTAATCCAATAAGCACAATCACTATAACCTTCATTATTAATAAAATCACCACGATCAGTAGGTATTTCTAAATATTGAACAAAGTTTGAACTATGTCCCGTTGTTGCTAATACCCCCCAACGTGATAATATTTTGTAACATGGACAACGATATACACCTTTGGTAGGTGGTTTACGGAATTGTATAGGTACTAAATGAATTACCGGTATAGCAGTAAATAATACTTTTGGTAAACTATCCGCTAATAAACCTTTATCTTCATCAAAACGTGCACCTTCTAAGAATAAACCCCGAATATAACAACCATCTTCAGGTTTACTACTAATAGTTTCCCATGGACGATTTAATTGATAATTATAATCAAAACCTAAGGTATCAATTGGTAAACCTTTTTTACGAGCATAATTTTGCATTGTACCGGTTAAGAAAGCTTGAGGGAAGAAAAATCCGGAAATCCAGAATACTGCTGGTGGACCATGTTCAACCCAACCACCAACAAAATTTAATCGTTCAACTAAATCATTAACCCATGAAGCTAAGGGTTTTAACGAAGGATAAGCTTTCGCTTCCCAAGCAGCGGGTACACGATTCGTTGCTAAAGCGGTACCCACAGCATCTAATTCTTTCGACATGACAATTAAACCTTTTAAGGCTTTTTGAATATCGGCTACCGCTCGTTTAATAACACTTAATAAACGATTATAACGAATACATTCTTGTAATAATACCGTATTCATAGATTCTTCATAACGTACAGGATAAGCCATACCAATTGCTTCAATATCAAAGAAATTAGGCATTTTCTTTTGAATATCTTTCGCACGATCCGCGATAATATCTTCACGAGACATACCACCACCACCACCCGAACGGGGTTGTAAGGATACTAATACATCTAATGCTTCTTCCGTTTCATTTAATTCACAAGTAATATTCGCATTAGCGTGCATACCAAATACTTCGGGATGAGCATTTAATGGTAAACCATCAATATATTCCATATAACCTTTATGAGGGGTATCTTCATCAACAGTTGGACTATAATAAGTACCTGAAGGGGTAAATTTATAATCATCATCTTGAATACGAGGAGTAAAATAATCACGTAATATAACATCAATAGTACGACTATCTTTATCATCAGTAACCCGACCACCATAATTAATATACGAAGTTAATACATGCATAACTCGATAAGGGATTTGTTCATATTCATCTAAATATAACATAACTTGTCGCATAGAAATTTCCATATCCGATTCATTGAAATCATAAGGACGATTCCAACCTAATGGACCAAAACGTTTACGTTCTTGTACAACGGCATGGAAGAAAGCTAAACCAAATAAGATTTTACGGAATGCAGCTGGTTTCGTAGTTTGATTTAAGGTATCATCCGATTGACTATAGTAGAAATTACGAATATTGGCTTTTAATCCTTTGGGAGGTTCATTGGTCATTTTAATACCATTTTGTAAAATCGATACTGGGAAAGCTTTGGTAGGCATCGAAGTTAACCATAAACGGAAATCACGAGATACTTTTTCCGGATCAATACCTTCCACAATACGTTCTAATTCAGGCATCCATGAAGCAGCTAAATGACAATTTTGTAATAATACCCAACTACCTTTGGTTTGTGCTTCTTCAACTAAACGAGCAGCAATAACCCCTTGACCTTGACCTAATGAAATACCTTCAACTTTGGAACGCATACCTAATGTTTCAGCAAACGAGAAGAATGCTCGCGTAGGATCAGAACCACTCGATAATACAAAGATTAATGGCATATTTACCGCAGAATCTTCATAACAAGAAGCTAAATCAAATGGAGGAGGTTCAACGAAACGTTTACCCATATTATCAATAACATAATCTTGAGCTGCTAATAATAATTTATCGGGACGAATACAACGTAAGACACATAATTTTTGTAATCCCGCATGATTACTAAATTTACCAGGTAAAGGTACTTTATGACTATCATTAGAATCAAAAATAGCACGATAACCAGCAATATGTTCAGGATCGGACCATGATTCATCAAAACCTGCAAAAGCTGGTAATACCGATAAGGAAGTAACTTCTGACCATATTTTTTCGGTAATCCAATCCGGAGAAGGATTAGGACGAGGATTAGCATTATGACCAGCTACTTGACCGGAAATAACAAATCGCCATTCACCCGCATCAACTTTATTATCCCCTTGTAAGATTTTAATCGTTAATAATAAACTAAATAAGGGTTTATGTACTTCAAATAATGAACGACAAACATTTTTATAAATGGAATACGTAAAGAAATTATTTAAATTTTCCATACGAACATTTGGATCTTCAGCCGGAGGAGAATTACGAATACCATTAATAAATAAATTCGTAAACCAAGGTAAAGAATATTGATACATTGGATCAACTCCCGATAAATCCGCAATACAGAAATATAAGATTGAAGCACGATAAGCAACCGGACGATAATTTTCACGAGTCGCATCAATTTCTTTTTCGGTAATTTCCGCTTCCCGTACTTGAGCCGAAATATCTGCCGCTTTAACTTTGGATACAGCTAAAGTTTCAATTAATTCAGAATCATCAAGAATATTACCTTTGGAATTCGATAATAAGAATAAAATACGGGATTCAATATCTTGTAATTCTTTTTTATTACGAGCATTACTTAACATTAAAGCATTTTTCTTTTCTTCTAATTCAGGTAATTCGGTAATAACGAAAACACCTAATAATTGATCTTCTAAACCTTTAGGTGTAATGGTAAAATTTAATAATGATACTTTAACTTGACTTTCGGGAGCATAATGAGGATTAGGTAAAGTTGATGTCATATATAAACGGAAATCACTATTATAAGGTACCGTAGAATCACCTAATTTAATCATATCACTACCACCTTGTTTAAAAACTTGTTGTAATAATACGGGTTCTAAAGCAGCATCTAAGGATTCACCAACATTTTCGATTAATATCCATTTACCAAAACGAATACCATTTTCTAATCCTTGTAAGAATTTCTTTTCGGTCATACGTAAGATATCGATACCATTCGGTGCCATCGTTTTATCTTTACCCATATTTTTAATAAAACGATTCGCTTGACCTTGAGGATCAATAAGTAAGGGCCAACGACGAGCCCATCGCATAATAATACCATTTTCTACACTATGTTGATCGGTAGGTAAACCAGCAATATTCCAAGCACGAACTTGTACCGGATCGGCTAATACATTAATCATGGTACAACCAGGAGTATGAGGTAAATTTAACCGAACTAATTCTTCTTGTAATGTTTTTACTTGAGCAGCACGATAATCCGAAGTAAAAGCACCTAAATATGCAATGGTCGTTGCGGCAACTAAACTATCCCCAACTAAATTGGCATAATCATTGGTTAACCGAGCAACTGTTTCAATCCAACGACCTTTTTCACCACCTAAACCACCTAATAATTTATTCGCACGTACTAAACGAGCTTCAGCTAAAGCCGATTCTTTTTCTAATCGTTCTTTTTCAGCATTAGCATTATTTAAATTACGTTCTAATTCCGCTAATTTATCTAATACTTCTTGTAAACGAGCTTTAACTTGGGCTAATTTCGCCATGGTTGCATCTAAGGATTCTTGAGCTTCCCGTAATTTGGCTTTTTTAGGTTCGACATTTTTGGCTACATAATAATAGGTGTGCATAGCATGAACCCATAAACAAATACCACTACAAGCTTTGGAAGCTTTATCAACAACATCAAACGTAAATTCGGGATCTTTTACGACTGGTTCAACTTCATTAATAATGGCTTCAGGAATATTATCTTTATCGAAATCTTTAAGATCTTGTAATAATTTTTTAGCATCTTGTAAAATCGAACCTTGAGCAGAACCCCAATAATCTTTAATTTTTTTACCCATATTATCGGGATCATTAATTAATTTTGGTTTAATACCGAACATAATTAAAGCAGCTTGCATCGTTGTTTTAACAGCTTTCGGAGGAGTTTTCATCGCTTTAACTTCATCAATATCCCCTTTCTTTAATTTATCTAAACATTCGACAGCTTTTTCTAAGGCTGGTAAAGCTTTATCAAGATCGGCTTGGGCATCATCCGCAATAGCTTTAGTATCGGCTGCCATTTTATTCGCTTCGGTTTCTTCTTTTTCTACCGCAGCTTGTGTAACGGCTGCAGCTTCTTTATCTTTACCAATTTGAATAATCATTTCCGCTACTTTTTCTTGTGTAGCTTTTAATACCGGTTGCATAGCTTTAATATCATCTTGTAATTTCGATACAATACCTTCCGTGGAAATAATTTTATCTAAACCAACTTGTAAACGATTTTTTAAAGTACCAACTTCATCCCGTTTTTTCGCTAAAACGGATTTAAAGGTTGATAATAATTCTAAATAGGACGTAGGAGTAACATAATTATAACGACGCATTTGGGTTGCATAACGACGAGAAGCTTCCGCAACACCTTGATGAGCTACTTTGAAGAATTCGACTACACCATCTAAAGTATCACCTAATGCCATATCTCGTTCACGTAACGATGTTAATGCTACACTCTTTAAAGCTTCATCAGGCCATTCCGAGAACCAATCAATTGTCGTACAGTTGACTAAAGCTGGGAACATACGTAAACGATTACGGAATGGTTCACCCATAGGAGACATAGCTAATACTAAATGAATATTTTTCTTAACCCGATTAATATATTGAGCAAAAATATTAATTTTGGTAGGAGGTAAACGTTTTTTCAAACAATCATTACGACAAGCATTCATAATTGCATCTAAATCTTCTGCCGCATATAAATTAGGTACATCACCGGAGTTAAGAATACCATTAATATCTTCCACCATACCTTCAAAAATAATTTGGGTATCATTGAATAAGAAAACCGTTGATTTTTCTTCGACACCAGCTTTCATTAATACTTTCTTTAAATCATCCCGCCATTCAATTTTACCATAACCTTTACTAATTTCGATAGTAAATAATGCATAATCTGCCATAAACGTAGCTAAACGAGTTAAGGATTGACGACCTGAACCACCAACCCCTAATAATAAAGCATTACCACCCGGTTGACGAATAATACGAGAAATACGTGAAACATGTTCAATAGCATCTAAGAACATAACTAATTTCATCGGAGTTTTTGATTCCGCATTATAATCATTTAAATATTCTTCAATAACGGGTTGTAATTGACTCATATTATCAACTTCACAATAAATTTTAGGATCAGCACCTGGTACCATATAATCCCCGAATAAAATAGTGGAACGATTACCTGCTACATCATCCCAAGCTAATTTCATTACTCCTTCAACATTATTTTGTAATTGACCATTAAACCAACTACGATCTTCATTATTAATTAAACGATCCATAAAAACACGACGTGCTTCATGTACCCACATACGAGCAAAATCAGCAGCACCTGGTACTTTACGATAATCAGCCATTAATAAACCTTGGAATACTTTACCTAAATCACGTAAGTTGAAAGTATAGTGAGGTTTAGATGGAGTAGGTAATAATTGATCCGCAATAGTATTGTATACTGAAATCGTACCTTGAACAATGGCAGGTACTAATGCTTTAACCGGATCAGGGAAAGGTAAAACAAAATTGGCTAAAATAGTTTCAAATATAATACGCATACTTTCATCATCCATAGGAGTATAATTAATTACATTAAAATGACGTACCATACGAGCCGTTAAAGGATTACGACCACCACCGGGAGGACCCATAGCAGCAATTAATACGGTATCAACAATTTTCTTGAAGACACGTTCTTTACGATCATACCAACCGGAATAATCGGCCCATTGACGTAATAATTCAATAGGAGGTTGAGCACCATAGGTTTCTTTTTGAGGCATATTTAAATCATCAACGAATAATACAAAAACATTACCAGCAGCTGGACCAAAAGTACCACGTTGACGTTTTTCCATTTTCGAATCCATAATATCTTGTGTTTGATTTGCAGATGTTTGAGCCGAGAAGGTTAATGTAATGGGAACATATTCTTTAGGCATATCCGCCGATAATAATTCAACAATATTAACCGTTTTACCTGTACCGGTAGGACCTGACATTAATACCATTTTACGATTTAATAATAATTGTTTCGCTAAATATTTATAACGTACCGTATCTTTTGTTTGAACAATAATTTCACTAAAATCAGCACCTTTAGGTACTTCATAAGTAGGAATCGTTGACATCCATGGTACCCATTTCGCCGTAGGAATATCCCAAGCATAATCATAAATTAAACCATTTTCTGGGAAACTAAAAGCAAAACCAGCCGATTCCATTTCCATACGTAAAAAGGAATTAAAACGACGACGACCATCGGTATTAGAAGTAGCAGCAACCGACCACACTAAAGCAAACATAAAAATAGCACTTAATTGGGTAGTTAATGCTTTAATTTGATCAGCCGTTGGAGGATCACGTCCTTCTTTTACCGTATAAGGTTCAAAGAAACAATCTAATAAATTGGTTAAACCACGAACTAATTGATTATCAACCGTAGGTACAGGTTCATCAAGATAACGACGTAAGAAATATAATGTAGATTTTACATAAGTATCAAATAATGCTTGAATAGTACCACGCATAGCACCAGTAAAACAAGGAGGTAATGCTTCAACCCAAGATTGGACTAATACATCATAACCTAATGAAGTAGGTTCCGTGTAAACCATACCACAACGTGATACTGTAGCTGGTGAAGCAACCGCTAAATCTTCTACTTCAAACATAATCGTCATTTCATTTGATAAACCAATAATTTCACCAGATACTAAACATAATTTTTTATTATCATCTAATACCGTGTTCATATTTTCAATCCAAATAGCATCGACTGGACCATCGAATAATACCCATTTTAAGTCCGGAGTTGTCGATTTAGCACATTCACGGACCATATCGGCTAAGATACCATCCGTCCATTCATGTGTATTATCATCGAATTGACCATATAATTGACCCATCGTAATGGATTTAGGATTTAATGAATAAATAAACGTTTTTTCAACTTTTGGACCCGTACAACCTTTAGTAGTCATTAAGGTTAAAGCAGCTTGAGTAACTTTTAACATACTTGTTTTACCACCACCGGTAGGACCCACCATCATCATACCATGACGTACAACCACCATTTCGTATAATTGTACACATTTGGTAATAAAGAATGGTACCGGTTGTAAACCACGTTTTTCGGTACATAATACTAAAGCCGTATTTAAATCACCATGATCAACGGAAGCATTTTTAATAGTGGGGAATAAATCAGACATAATACCACGGAATAATGGTAAATCTGGAGCTAAGAATTTCGGTAAGTTAACATCGGATAAAGCACGATAAAGTAATAATTCTTCATCATCATCAGGATATTGACTTTTTAAGTTACCAGCAGCAGTAATAACGGATTTTACAGCTCGCATACCATAATCGTAGTGATCTTGGGAAGATAATTGTTCGGAACATAATTTGAATGTAGCAACCATTTTATCGGCACAACCACGAGCTTTTTCAAAACCAAAAGAATATAACATAATTTCACCAATTAAAGCATAATCGGGAACCATCATAGCTACCGGTCGGAATAAAACTTTTAAGTTATCCGGTAATTCAGAACGACCAGCATAACCAGGGTTCATCGTAATGAAAGAAGCAAAACGAGGATTTAATGGAATTTCGGTACCTTCAAAAAAGATACGTTTAACACCGGCACGTACACCTTCGGTTAAAGTTAATACTTGTTGAGCAACCACGGATAATACTTCAACATCAATACGATTGAATTCATCAAAACATGCCCAAGCACCAGCAGCGGCTAAACCTTTAAAGAATTTACCCATAGCAATATAATCTAAACCATCGGAACAATTGAACACGACACAATACATACTTAAAGCTTTAGCTAAATCTTTAGTTGTTTCGGTTTTACCAGTACCGGCTGGACCAGCTGGTGCACCACCTAAATTCATTTGTAAAGCCGACATAATTGTCATATAACATTTATCGGTTAATGGGGTAATAACTAAACGTAAAGAGTTACCTAAATATTCATAACCATAAGGACGAGTAGAACTAACCATTTGTACCCACATATCACCACTTTCTTTACCTTCACCTAACCATGTATAACGTAATTGTGAAATCCATTCGAAATCGTTAGCGGTAGCTACACCAACTTGCCACATCTTTTTGGTAACATCTCGAGCGTGTACATCAATAACGGTTAATGAACCTAATGTAATACGAGCTAATGGTGCTAATTTACCACGAATTAAATTAACAATATCTTTTAATTGTCGTACTTGTTGTTCATAACAATCTTTAACTCCTTCATTACCTTTCGTTTTAATACCTTCTTCAATTTCTCGTGTCCAATGTAATTGGGAAGCATTTAATACACATTGACCAGGCCATTTTTGTACCCATTCAGTACGAGGTAATACAGTATAATCAACGATAGCATCATACATAACGGAACGTACCGATTGTTTCATACATTCTTCAAAATCAGACATCCATACTTCAACATTTTTACCACGAGGATCCGTTAAATAAGCTAAATCAATTTTTTCTTTTTCACCTGAAATCATAGTTTTAATTTCGGTAGTGGGTAAGAATTCAACCGCACGTACACCTTCAAAACATTTCTTTAAATGAGGTTGAACAGCCCGAGGATCTTTAGTTTGGGATAAAATTTCGAGTAATTCATCATTCGATAAGAAATAAAAACGAGCAAAACCAGCACGTTTAGTTTCAAGATAATCGGATAATCCTTTTTGTACAAGATCCAAAAATTTATTACTTTCTTGCCATTTTTCTAATAATTTAGCATTATTACAAAATTGAATAGCTTTTTGAGCTTGAGGATTGGCACCAGGACCACCACGACCAGCTAATAAAGTAGCTCGCCAATTTTTATCGACCGTAGCGAAACGTTTATATTCGGTAGGTAATTGTTTTTGAATATCGGAAGAACTAAAAATAGGTTCAAGATATAACCATGATCGTTGTACTTTTAACCATTCATCTAATACTTCTGCTACAACGTTTAAGGTAATACTCCAATTATCAATACGTTCAGCAAATGGTTTTTTGAAAGCCGAGAAGGTCATAGCTTGAGTCATGGTATTATGTTCATCTAATAATGCTTGTAATTCATCAACACCTTTAATAACATAAGTACCGGTTTCACGATAAGGTACAATATCTAAGAACATATCAGCCCACTCACCACTCATCTTATCTAAAGCTTGTTCTAATTGATATTCTTTACCAGCTTTTTCACCAACTTTTGTAATAATATCAATATGACGAGCAAGATCCATAGCAATAACTTTCGTTAAAGTAAATTCTGCACCATCTTTATCTGGATCAATTTTTTCACTAATCGCATCGGATAATTCAGCCCAATGACGACTACGCATACCAGGATTACGTAAAGCAATAACTAATGGAATTAATGGTTTGAAACTTTCCGTTTGATCACGAATTTCTTTCGCAACATTTAAACAACCTTCATTACCAATTTTTTCAAAAGCTTTAACGGAACGTAACATATTACGACCCATAGCACCAGCTTCTCGTTCAATTAATTCAGCATTAATATTAACAAAAGCATCGTTCATCCAAGAAGAATGTTGTTTTAACCAAGAAGCAGCGGTATCCCATAAAGTATAATAAGGTTCGAATGCTTTTTTAATTTCACCAATGGAATCATAATTGGTAATATCTTTACCAAATAAACCTTCACGCGTATTGAATAAACGAGCTTTTTCTTCTGCCGCATCAATCGATTGTTTAAGACGAGTAACATGAATAGAAGCACCTTCAACATCCGCCATACTTTTATAGGATGTTAAACTACCAACTTCAGCAGTTAAGTCTTTAAGACTATCTTCAAAGGTAGTTTGTTCAGCAGCCATTTCATCCATATATTTCGTTTTTTCTTTAGCTAACGCATCTTCGACTTCTGCAATTTTCTTTAATACTCGTGATGGACCCATAACAGCTTTATATTGTAAATCAAATTGATCTTTTGGTAAAGCATAAGTATAACTTTCGAGTAAACCATACGATTGGGCATTGGCTTCGGTACGACCTTGTTGTTCACGAATTTTATCTGGACAAGAAGCCATATATTCTTTAATATTGGTTAAAGATTCAATGTCGGAAGTAGGTGCGGATAAATGTTTAATCATTACATCATATTGTTTAATAATATCCGTAGACGTTTCAGCAGCGGTAGTAGCGACTAATTTTAAGACACTTTCGGCAACTAATTGATGTTTTTTAATTAATGTTTGACGTACTTCAGCAACGGAAACAAAAGCAAAACCAAGTGAAATCGTTTGTGGTAAATCATCTAATAATGCAGCAGCGGAATCTTTCGCTTTTTGAATAACCGTTTTACAATCGGGTAAAGAAAAACCATTCGCAGCAAATTTTGTTTTTAAGCCATTAATCATTTCATCGACATCCATATTTAAGAAAGCAACATAAGGTTCAAAAGTTGCAACATACGCATCTAGTGGATGAATAGCTTTATTTAAAGCCGTTGCCATATTTTCACGTAATTTAACAACATGAGGTTCTAAAGCATTAACGGTAGGAATAAGAGGATCTTCAGGCCAGAATAAACGATCCATTACTTGACGTTCGACTGCTTTAATACCTGAAATAGCTTTTAAAGCATTATCAAAAACGGTTAAAGGAGCAGAAGCTAATGCTGTACCAGGAGTTGATAAACCAAAAATTTTCTTTACTGGACCTGTAGGGGCTTTAACAACTTTAGCTTTTTTACCATCTTTTTTATCATCGGTTTTTTCTGCCGCAGGAGCTGGAGGTGGTGCTTCATCCCGAATAACAACATCAACCGCAAATAAAGGTGGACGACGGAAAGTTGTATTGGTAGAAGTCGTGACCGTAACGGACGAAGGAGAAGTAATATGAACAGAAATATCACAAGCTGCTTGAATAGCATTCGCAAAATCTAATAATTGATTATCTGTAGAATAACGTAATTCATCACCCATACGATAACCAATTAAACGTAATAAACGACGTAATTTAGAATATTCATAAGCTTTGGCATTTGTTTCCCGTAAATTAAAATGTCCTTTACCAACATTACCTAAACAATAACGTACATGATTACGAATAATTGTAGCCCAACCATCCCGTAAGAAATTACCATAAGCATTAGTTGCAGTATTATTACTAGCTTCAAATTCATCTAATTTTACGGATTTACCAGGATTACCAACTAACATACCGGAAGTAACGGCACCAACACCTTTCGCATAAATTTTCATATTTTCGGTACTTACTCGTTGTAATAAGGAAATTACTTCATCACGAGTATATAATGATTGAAAAGAAAACGATTCTTTATTACCACTATAATCATGAGTAGGAATACGAATTAAACCAATTTCGGGTACAGGTTTTGCAGGAGGAGTAGGAGGTAATTCAATAGCTGCTAACATATCAATACCATTACCGGACATTTCTTGATTCATTTCTTCATTATTACCAGGTTCTTTACTTGCACGAGCACTGGTAACCGTTTTATCAAAAATAATACGATTCATAGTACGAGTAAAATCGGTTTGAGCTTCATTGGTTAAATCAATTAAACATTTATTCATCGAAGCAATACGATCTTTACCTTCACGGGTAGCTAACATTGCGGTTAATGCAGCCGAACCAGCAGGACCAACTGTTGATTGTAAAGAACGAGCAGCGGTAGATAAAGCTTGAATACGATCTAATTGTACCGATTGTAACATAGGACCATCATCCGTAGGCATACAATCTAATGATAAATGATATTTAATTAATGCAGCAGCATCACGACGAGCACGGAAAGCAGAAGCTAAGCGAGTAACAAACATAATAGGATCTTCAGCTGCAAAACATAAATGAATACGACGAACATAATCAATACCATGAGCATTCGGTATAACGGATAACCATTCTTCCGCAATTTTAGCATCACCTTCTTTACTTTCGATAGTGGTATCTAAATCTCGAGCTGCTGATAATTGAGAACGTGTACGTGATGCGGTATTTGTGGAATGTGTAGCTGAAGGAGCTTCGGTCCATACAATGGTAAACATTTGACGATTTTCATTCCAAGCTACAGCACGACAAGCGCGCCAATAACCAGAACCATCATTCGATAAACATAAAGCAATACCTGGTACCCCACGTTGTACATTCGTAGCTTCATCAATACCTAAACTAATCCAATCTTTGGATGAACGTATTTCATAATCATGATTATCAAAGGCTTCTAATGGTAAGGTTAAAGCCGCTTCGATACCATGGGAACCAGAAGCATCCCCACCTGGTAAATTATAATCAACTTCTTTTTCTCGTAATAATAATTCTAAACCACTCGATGTTGTTTCGGTGGAAATAGTTTCTTCTTCTTGTCCTTTGGTTTCGGTAACCATAGTAGCATATTCACGGCGTTTACGTTCAACAGCTACACGACGAGGAACAGTAGTACTTCCTAAAGTACGAGCATGTGGTACAAATACTTTAGGTTGTAAAGCTTTTTCGGGTACATCCGAATAAGGATTATAACTACCACTAGCAGCATTACTTGCGTGTAATGCGTTAGGGGTTGTACCCGTATGATCATTATGAGCATGTAATTTTTTACTTAATGTTGTATTACCACCACCAACGGATTTGAATGTATAAGCAAATGGTAAAGGTACTTTACTATTCGCACTATTATTGGAGGATAATGATGACGGACCAGCCGTAGCATCGGTAATTGGTACATTACTATTCGTTATATCACCAAAATAACCTCGTGTGGTGGACGAAGCTTTATTTGGTGATGATAAACTAGCATTAGGACCAAATACTGGTGGAGGTTGTGTGCGATTTTTATCCATGTTTAATATACTAAATTACTGATATTTCTCGTATTAAATTAATAAGAAAAATTCATTCTCTAGTAAAGAAACAAAT
>Ga0256342_1000064_pt1 | contig 12953 bp, 1 predicted proteins | sample AtltaT_19_FD_183672 | JGI IMG/M metagenome (GOLD analysis project Ga0256342, IMG submission 183672) | Metatranscriptome of freshwater microbial communities from Altamaha River, Georgia, United States - Atl_Miss_RepB_8d (Metagenome... | ecosystem: Environmental > Aquatic > Freshwater > River...
CAGCGCCTCATCAGCCTTTATCATGACTGATGTCCGACAACGCATCGCTAGGCTCACTTGTGAGTTCCTGTCCATAGATGCCGGGGTCATTTCGGACGCAGTGAATTCCAACTCCGCAATAGCTTCTTTTATCAGCGGGAGCTCTTCCTTAGCTCTAGCCATATCTGAGCATGGCGGTAACATCCAGATTGTTGAACTCACTCCATCCAAAACTCTGCCAAATCTCTCTGGAGTTTTGTTCATTCGATCCTGTCGTGAACCGCTCACACTTAAGAATTTCGTCAATAGCGTGACCGTAATCAACGCCTCATCCTCTGCAGCGAGCCAATTACGTTCCCTCTTGCATTCTTTTTTCGTTCCTTGTCTATCAGGCGCTGAATCTGATGTGCAACTCCGCAACAAATTGGCCGATGCTCAAAGTTGTCTGGAAACAGTTGTGCGCCGAGATGCGCAAGCACCAGGTGATGCGGAGTCGAATGGCTTCGTTCTTACGCCCATGGACGAGCTGTTATATTGGAGATCTGTTGAAAGAACGGGCAGCGCATCCTCATCGCAAAAGAATCTTGCAGAGTTTGTTTCAATTGCCCTCTCCAGATTCGTTCCACAGCTTGATTTGTTGTCACGCGGTTCCATGGATTCCTGCCTTGAAAGCATGAAAACATGTGAAGATGGCCTTATTTTTCTGTGGTGCCCTGAAGATCCAGGCTATTCAAAGTTTCAAAATGACAAAGATGGCTATCCAAGCAGTCGCATGAGAAATCTCTTGGACATGTGCACTGACAGCTTTGTGAAATTCTTGCGATCCCGCGTTCTTGGTGATAAAATTTGGACCCTTGCATACAACAAGGCAGCTAAGAAGCTGCATGACTGTATATCAGTTTTGCGTGAATGGTTACAACTCGTTAAGCATTTGATTAGGGTAGAATGGGGACAAGGAAGTTCACGCCGATTTTTGGAGGGAAATGTCGTTGAAAATCGCATTCTCCGCATCGACCGACGCCTGAATGATGCATTTGTTCTTCGATCACTTCATGAAGAGCTTTTGAGCTCAATTGCTCAAAATTCTGTGGTACCCAGTATCGAAATCACATTCTCTTCCTTGATGAAGGTTGACGTGCTAGGAAGCAGCCCCGCAGATGATGTGGAGTGGCAGGATGCACGCGCCTTATTTGAACGCAACTTGGCGCCTTTGGAGTCACTTGTTGCGGCTCGCATTCACGAAAAAATTGGTGGTCAACTCATTCCCGCTTTGAGTGAGGCATTAGGGTCAAAAGATGGTAAAGCCCAGCCTCAGCAGCTTTTGCAAGACCTTTCGAAGTACAAGAGACTTCTAGAAAGGCCATGTGTCCGCTCAGAACTTGCTTTTGAACTCAAGCGATTATTTTCGTTATTAGGCACTCACACCGTTGCTCTTCGGGATGAATTTGATAATGGTGTCAAGAAGGGTGCGAAATCTCCGCTCACAAATGTGGATGAACTGGTTTGGATGGCTGGACTGGCCGTCAGAGCTCGCTCTGTAGCGTCAGCTCTAGAAACATTGGTTTCAGGAATCAGTGCCCAAGGTGATTCCGATGCAAGGTCATTGTCCAAAGAAGAAAGTGCCATGCTCGACTCTCAAGAGCAGTGCAAATTGTTGGTCAGTGATATTGAAAAGCGTGCACAAGACATGTGCTCCTCATGGTCAAGTTCTTTACTGTCTACTCTAGAAAGCACTGACGAGTTGTCGTTGAAAACTTCTGGCAAAGTCATGGAATTGCGTTCTTCCGATGGCAAACTGATCGTGTATTTTTCTGAGAAATTACTGCAGCTTCTCAAAGATGTTAGGCAGATAGCATCAATTGGTTTTACGGTTCCAGAAAAATTGCAGCAACATGTTTTAAAGGCATCGAAGTTTTACAGACATGGGCTGGTGTTGAGACAAGTCGCATTATTTTACAACTCCATTTCTTCCCAAATCATTCCATCGCAGAAACCTATTCTTCTTCATGACTTTGTCAATTTTGAATCTGTCATCAAAGAGCAGAGAATTTCTAAAACTGGTCCCCATGTAACTTGGGACTCCCCTGAACAACTTGAGCGTTACATAGAAGTGCTTCAGAGCACTACTGATGAGCTTTTGAAGAAAAATCGTCGACTTCGTGACATGCATGATATGATGTCACAGCGTGCGATACGACTCGTTGACACAAGTCTCGCTAGGCAAAGGCAGCAATGGAAAGACATTTTGCAGGATATGCGGAAGTCGTTTGAAAGCGTTGAAGTCGAATTCAAGGCGAAAGCGAAATCTTGGCGTACTCATTGGGATTTTCAGCTTTACAAGTGCCTTGATGTCCAGTATAAGCTGTGCATGGAAACAGCTCATGATGAACTGCCGCCTATAAGTGTCGATTTGATTTTAGACCGCAAAGGACGTCGGTTAGCGTTTGATCCCCCCATCGAAGAGCTTCGTCAGATTGTTTACCGAGAACTCAACAAGCTTTTGAATTCTCCCGCTGTATTCAAAAGTCAAAGTTTCAGTGATTCCGACATATTTCAGGCGATGATTGGACGTAACGCTGCACGATTAAGTGTCGCATACGCAAGAGTAGAAACGATGATATTGAATGTAATCCAAGCAGTCGAACAGTTTCAGGAGTGGAGTTTGCTGCTCAGTGTGGATCTTGATGATTTTGTGTTCAATAATATCAGAACATCATCAGAATTTGACAACAACATTCGACTTCTCAAAATGAAGCGAAAGGATCTCGAAAAATTGCCTAAGAATATTCGAGTGAACTCTCTCACTGTCTCAACTGATCGGGCTATTTCTGTCGCTGGCGATCTTCTAAAAGAATACGAGAAAGCGATCAAGCTTGGTCTATCGAAGCGATCAACTTTCGAGCTCGAAGAAATGACACAGTTTCTTGATTCTGCTCTCCAGCTTCTTTCATCTTCACCTCAGAGCATTGAAGAAATCCAAGAAGCCTCCAGAGTTGCTGGAAATGTCACGAAACAGCTGGAAACTTTTTCTGCTCTCAAGCGGTCCATTGAAGAGCGAAATAGAATCATGAAATCAATTCACGGTTCTTGTGTCGACCTTCTATCCATGCAAGCATTGTGGGATGATGTGGAATTACGCTTAAGCGCTCACGAGAAAACTATGGCAGATCAAAAGGACAGACTTCGCGACAACCTCTCAAAAAGAGAATCAGAATTGACAGATTTGCTTCATCGTTTTACCGCCCGCTGGATGGAACTAAAGCCTAAAGACATCGGTGGATCAAGCGCTTCATTACAACAGTCGATTGAATTTGTGGCAGAAAAGGCAGCTGAATTTTCGGAATTAAAAGGAATGATCGGAAAATTCAACCAGGACTGTGAACATTTCGGGAAACAAGCTCCTAAATTTGATGGCATGGATGAAGTTGACGAAGACATTCAACGGTCTTCTGCAGCATGGGGTATGCTCACTTCTTTTCGAACAGAGATTGACGCTTTTGGAACCCAAGATTGGATCACAGTTCGTGATAGACTACATGGATTTGAAGACATACTAAGTTCTTGGGGCGAAAAGCTTCGCGGTCGTCTTTCTGATCCTGCTGCTCGTTGGGTTATTCAAGAGGTCGACAAGTTCAAAAAATCGCTTCCCTCTCTCAAGTACTGCAAGGGTGAATTATTCACAACGGACCATTGGTCTCAACTTTTCAAAATAGCTGGAGTACCTAAGGGTGAAAAATTGAGTACAATAACTCTTAATACTCTTTTGTCATGCGCAACAAATCTTGTTGATAAAATGGATGAACTCAAGGATCTGGCTGGCCGAGCTCAAGGTGAACTGACTGTGCGAGAAGCACTTGTCGAACTACAAACTTGGGGTTTGGAGACCCAGTTTTCACTAACCACTTATTCTGACAACGGGTGTGTGACATCGATCATCAAGGATTGGCGAGAGATCATGACAGCTGTTGGTGATCACCAATCTGTCATTTCTTCCATGCGAGATTCGCCTTATTTTGGTCCTTTTGCTGATGAAGCATCAATTTGGGAATCTCGTTTGAGTGATGTAAGTCATATCCTTGGAAATCTGCAACAAGTTCAAAGAAGATGGCTTTACTTAAGCCCCATTTTTTCGCGCGGTGCTCTTCCTCAAGAGCAGCCTAGGTTTCGTCGTATTGATGAAGATTTTCGTCAAGTCATGAGTGAAGTTGAGTCTGATTCTCTTGTCATGTCCATGGCAAATCGCAGCGGTCTTGCAGACAGGCTGGTCGTGACTATTGATCAACTCGAAAGATGTCAGAAAGCTCTCTCCGATTTTCTTGAAGAAAAACGCACAAAATTTCCTCGTTTTTATTTTCTGGGTGATGATGACTTGCTTGAAATCTTGGGACAGGCACAAAATCCTGCTGTGATTCAAAGTCATCTTAAGAAATTATTTCAAGGTATCAATTCAGTGGTTTTTGATGACAAGAATACATCCATAATTGCGATACATTCATTGGAAGGAGAAGTTGCTCCTTTGACGTCCAGTGTCTCGGTTACTGGTCCTGTGGAACTATGGCTTTCAAATCTTTCATCCGTCATGGTCGACACTTTGAGCTCTCAACTCAGGGATTGTGTCAAATCCGATGACTTGAACAAAAATGTTTCGCAGATTTTGGGAGTTGCGGAAAACATACACTTTACCATCAAAGTACGCAAGGCAATTCAGGCTGGCTCGCTTGGTCAAGTCTCTGATTCGTTGAATGCACGCATCGATGAGTTGACATCTTGTGATGCTGGAGATGACCTGGTTTTGTCGCTCAAAATGAAAGCGTTAGTGTTGGATCTCATTCATTTAATCGATGTCGTTGAGCAGCTCAAAGCAGAGAAGGTTTCGGCCGAATCCGATTGGGTTTGGTGGAGGCAACTCAAATACACTTGGAACAGCAGCACCTGCTGTATTGAAATGTGCGATGCTGTTTTTGATTACACCTACGAATATCAAGGAAATGCTCCAAAACTTGTTCACACCCCCTTGACCGACAAGTGCTACTTGACGCTCACCCAAGGAATGTTGCTGGGATATGGAGGAAACCCTTACGGCCCCGCTGGTACTGGAAAGACAGAAAGCGTCAAAGCGCTTGGTCAAGCTTTTGCTCGTCAAGTTCTTGTCTTTAATTGTGATGAAGGCATTGATTACAAAAGCATGGGTCGAATTTTTTCTGGTTTGGTCAAGTGTGGAGCGTGGGGTTGTTTTGATGAGTTTAACAGGCTTGAAGAAGACGTTTTGTCTGCCGTTTCACAGCAAATTCAGATCATTCAATCGGCTTTGAAGGCTAAACAGCCGCAAGTTCACTTACTTGGTCGAACGATCGATGTCAACAAGAACAGTGGTATTTTTGTGACTTTAAATCCTGCTGGGAAAGGTTATGGTGGTCGAAGCAAATTGCCAGACAACTTGAAACAGCTTTTTCGAAGCGTTGCTATGTCTCGTCCAGATAATGCACTGATTGCCTCTGAAGGGTTCAAGACTTCCAGAGTGTTGGGTCCAAAAATTGTGTCAATGTTTTCCCTGTCACGGCAGCTGCTTTCTAACCAGCAACACTACGATTGGGGACTTCGTGCTTTGAAAACCATTTTGACTGTTTGTGGTCAATTAATATCAGTTTATCGCAAGACTGTTTCCAAATCAGTGAGCCCTTCGAAGGAGGCTGAACTGGTAATTCAAGCTGTACGTGTAAATACTCTGGCCAAACTTACTTTTGCAGACACTCATCGTTTCAATGCTCTCGTACAAGATCTTTTCCCTGGCGTTGCATGTTCTGATGTATCATACGATGAATTGGGAGCCGCGATTGATTCGGCTATATCAGACCTGAAACTTCACGGCATTGAGTCTCAAAAACGCAAAATATTCCAGTTGTATGAGGCTTTGCAGCAGCGAATGGGTGTTGTAATTGTAGGTCCTTCTGGTTGCGGTAAAAGCACTTTGTTGAAAGTCCTGAAACTGGCATTGTCCCGTCTTGGACGGAGCATCGTGCAGCACTTGATGAACCCTAAAGCAATGCCCAGACAGCAGCTTTTGGGTCACATGGATTTGGATACTAGAGAATGGTTTGACGGTATTCTTACAGCCGCTGCCAGAGCAGTGGTCAAGGAACCGCTGGATGTTCACAGTTGGATCATTTGTGATGGTGACATCGATCCAGAATGGGTGGAAAGTTTGAACAGTGTCTTAGATGACAACCGTTTGCTTACAATGCCCTCTGGTGAGCGCATTCGATTTGCACCCAATGTAAATTTCGTTTTCGAAACAAATGATTTAAGATTTGCGTCCCCCGCAACTGTTTCCCGCATGGGTATGATCTTTCTTTCGGACGAAGATCTGGATCCGCTTAGCATCGTTAAGGCTTGGATATTACGGCAGCCAGTCGAATTACAGTCACAGCTACATTCTTGGTTGGATGAATTGTTGCCAGTTGCTTTGGAAAAAACGTTTGCCTGTTCTGATTTTACCGTGGCCACCACTCGCGGTGGTTTAATTTGGTCAGTGTTGTCACATTGCCAAGGATCGCTGACGAAGGAGCAATTTCTCGTGGGTCTTGCTAGAGGAGCAACTGCAAACCTTTCGAGTGCGTCACGAATCAAAGTATTCGAAGAGTTGTTTCAGCATGCAGGTGTCAGACTGCCAGATCCCAAAAATTCACTGAATGTGCATTATGACGTTGGAACCAACACGATCAAACGATTTGACTTTGCCCATACAATTGATTTAACTCCTGAAAGTTTGATTTCGTCATCTCCTTGTGATCGAGATTCTCCCGTCGTACCTTGTTTAGATGTCGCAATGAACTCATCCATGTTTCTGCCTTGGCTTGAGCGAGGGGAACCTTTTATTGTTGTTGGGCCTGAGGGATGTGGTAAGAGCATGTTGCTGAGAAATGCTATGGCATCTCTACGTTCTGTTGATGTGGCAACAGTGCACTGTTCTGCAAGAACAAGTGCAGAAAATATCATTCAGAAAATTCAGCAATCATGTGCTGCTTTCTCCTCTTCATCGGGTCGAGTGTATCGGCCAAAGAGCGCTGAACGGCTCATTTTGTACTTGAAAGACTTGAATCTGCCCAAGCCAGACAAATATGACACTATTCAACTTATTGCCTTTCTGCAACAATTGATCTCGTATTCTGGATTTTATGACGGCCTTGAATGGGTTGGTTTTGGAGCGCATTCAAGTGGTTGCAAGCATGAATCCAGCCACAACCATAGGCCGCCATAAGCTCACTACTCGTTTCACTGCTATTTGTCGCATCGCTTCGATCGACTATTCTCCTCGGGATCAGCTCCTTTCAATTATTTCCAGCTATGTTTCTGCAGCTTTCATGAAACGTGTCCCTGGGCATCCGATTTTTCAGGAGCAAAATGCCTGCAGTAAGATTGCGAGTGCTCTGCTGGATGTTTTTGACAAAACGAAGGCTGCTTTTTCCGTCGATGAGCACCGGCATTATTTGTTCACTCCCAGAGATGTATCTTCCTGGATCATTGGCACGCTGCGGTATGATATCCAGAGTCTTCCGTTTTGGTCAGTGATTGCGCAAGAAGGTTTTCGGGTTTTCAGAGACAGATTGGTTTCAAATGATAGCAAACAACGATTCGACACAATATTATGGGGAGTTCTACGATCTCATTTCAAAGCTCAAGCAGAACCAGGACTTTTTTACACCACAGTTGGTTTTCCCAGCGAAAGCAATTCATATGCCGGCGCTGGCAAAGCATTTCATGCTGTCACTTTAGAAGACTTCAACCGGCTTATTTCGCAAGGGCTGGTACAGTTTGGCCGAGAAGTGAAACCTCTTAACATATTGGTCGTCGATGATGTATTGGAAAGAATCAGCAAATTAGATCGCACTCTGTCCAGACCTGGAGGTTGCGCCTTGCTTGTTGGACCATCTGGTCTTGGTCGACGTACGTGCCTTTCTCTCGCTGCATATTTGCTCCGCTACGAAACATATACACCTCGATTGCCTCGTGGATTTTCCGTCAAGCAGTTCATGATTGATCTCAAGCCCGTCGTCATCAATGCCGGTGTAGCTGGAGTACACACAGTCATACTTATAGAAGACTGGCAGATAGTGTCACATGCAATACTTGAAGTGGTTAATTCACTTCTCGCCTCTGGTGAAGTACCTGGCATGTTTTCATCTTCTGAGCTAGATAGTGCTCTTGTTCCTCTTAAAGATATGTATTCGTCAGTCGGATTCAAGCACCGATCTCTTTATTCATTTTTTGTCGAACGCGTCCAGCAATTTCTGCACATAGTCCTGGTCCTTGATCCATCTGATGATTCATTCCGCATGCGTCTTGAGAGTAACCCAGCCTTGATTTCTCGTTGTGATATTATTTGGAATGATCAGTGGAGTCGCGAAGCCATGCGAGAGGTTCCTCGTAGCATGCTTGCAGACAGCTGTGCATCTCAAGTATCCAAGGAAACTATGGATTTGGTCATTTCATCTGTTGTTGCTGTTCACTCGAATTCATCTGCACCGACCCCCAAGAAATTTGTCTCGCTTCTTCAATCCTTTTCTCAATTGTACTTGAAGAAATTAGATTCTGTGAACAAGCAACGATCTTTTCTTGGTGTGGGGTTGGGGAAACTGAAGGAAGCAGAATCCACAGTCGACCAACTCTCTCACAAAGCTGAGTCTCAACGAATTTTGCTGAAGCAAAAGCAGGATGAAGCCGACTTGGCTTTGACAGAAATTGGTGAGAGCATGAATGTTGCTGGTCAGCAAAAGAAAGAAACTGAGATTCTTCAAGCATCACTTGCAACTGAGGAGGTTGAAATGGCGTCTCGCAAGCAAGAGGTGGAAGTAGAATTGCAAGATGTACAGCCGCTCATTGATGAAGCAAAAACTGCTGTTGGTGGCATCAAGCGTGACAATATCAACGAGATTAGGGCGTTGCGTATGCCGCCTGAAGTGATCCGAGATGTTCTTGAGGGAGTTCTACGATTGATGGGTCAGGAAGACATGAGCTGGAATTCTATGCGAACCTTTCTGGCTCGACCCTCCATAATTCAAGAGATTTTGAATTTTGATGCTCGGTCCATTGACAGGTCAACTCGTGACAGCGTAAAAAGTTATGTCATTGAGAAACAGACATCATTCAAAAGAGAAAACGCTGCACGAGTTTCGCAGGCGTGTGCCCCACTTGCAGTCTGGGTTACCGCAAATATCAGATATGCTTCTGTGCTGGAAAAAGTCAGCCCTCTTGAAAAAGAACTGTCACGATTGAACAGCAAAATCACCAGCTCGAGGCAAAGGTTAGAAGAATGTTCTCAGCAAGTTCAAATGTTGGATTCTAAGTGTCAAACATTGAAGGAAAAGTTTCAGGTTCTTACCACTGAGGCTGTAACTTTGAAATCTTCTCTTGAAGCTGAAGAGGAAAAGTTAAATGCTGCAAGGAATCTGCTATCCAAACTAGTAGTTGAACGCGATCGCTGGGCTCAGCAAGACAAAGATTTACAATCTTCCGCGGAGAGTCTGCCCATCAATTCTATTCTTGCTGCAGCATTTGCAACGTACTTGCCGGGTTGTGCTGAAGATTTGCGTTCCCAGAAAATTCAAGAATGGTCTAGTATCCTTGGTGCAACAAAATTCTCGATGATAGATTTTTTATCAACTGAGTCTGACCGGCTGAGTATGAAAGCAAAGGGACTGCCATCAGATTCGCTATCCATGGAAAATGCAGTTTCCATTTTGAATTCTACGTGTTGGCCTTGGATTGTTGATCCCTCTCAGCAAGCTGTCAAGTGGCTCACAGAGCATTTGCAGCAAGATACTGCAGTTGAAATTGCCTCGTTTGCTGATGAGCGTGTTCACACTGCCATCGAACTGGCGGTACGTTTTGGGAAAACACTCATTATTCGAGAAGCCGATGCAGTCCATCCAATTATTGTCCCAATTTTGCGCAAAGATCTTCAACGTCAAGGTCCACGCTGGACAGTTTGGGTTGGAGACAAGTTGGTTGATTATTCAGAGTCTTTTCGATTGTACCTGGTTACTAGATCATCTTCTTTGACTCTTACTCCTGATGTAGCTTCTCTTGTCATTGAAGTGAACTTTAGTGTAACTCGCAGTGGCTTGGAGGGTCAAATGCTGGGCATGACTATTCAGTCGGAAAAGCCCGAACTCGAAGCGAAGAAGAGTGAGCTGTTGGCCAAAGAAGAAGCTTTGAAAATTCAGCTCGCTGATGTAGAAAAGAAATTGCTTGAAGAGCTAGCGAAATCAGAAGGAAATATTCTTCAGAACAAACAATTGCTGCATTCTCTCAATGATACCAAGTCGTCTGCCGAGCGTATTTCATCTGCTCTTTCAGAGTCCATTCAGCTTCAGCTTCAGCTTGACAACGAACGTGAAGTTTACAGGCCCCTCGCAACATTGTGTTCAAAGATCTTTTTTTTGATGCAAGAACTCAAAGAAGTTAATACCATGTATTTGTTTGGGTTATCGTCGTTTCTCACTTTATTCAAGAGTACATTGAATGAGACGCCCTCGGATAGCAATCTTTCATCCCGCATATCTCGGCTTCAAATCGCGTTCAAAAAGGCAGTCTTTGACACTGTGTCCAGATCCATGTTCAAAAGTGATAGGTTAACGTTTGCGATGCATTTAGCACGTGGGCTGTATCCTGATCTGGTGCAGCTTGAAGAATGGCAGTTGCTCGTGGGTTCTGCTTCATTACTAAGCTCCAGTTCTGTTGCTCCTCCATCTTGGCTGTTGCGTGACAGGATTCCTTCGTTCAATCGACTTTCCTCTCAATTCAGCAATTTATTTGATGGAATCTCTAGTGGTAACTCGTCAAATCTTTGGGAAAGATGGTATAATAGCAAGTTATGTGAGAAGGAGCCACTTCCGAATGCACAGTATGCATCAAATCCGTTTGTTCGTGTATTGTGCGTATCCGCACTTCGACCCGATCGATTGTTGAGTGCCATGGACATTTGGGCTTGTGAGTCTTTAGGAATATCGTCAGTTAATTCATCCTCTCTGAGTTTGGATGTTATCTCGAAGCGAGAATCGTCTCCTACGTGCCCAATTATGTTTATCGTTACACCAGGATCTGACCCTTCAGGCGAAATCGAAGAATTTGCTTCTCGATCTGTCGGTTTGAGTCGATTCAAGCAGCTTGCAATGGGTCAAGGCCAGAGTGAAATAGCCATGACGATGCTCAAAAATTGTTCGCAATCTGGTGACTGGCTGTTGCTCAAGAATGTTCATCTTGTAACTTCTTGGTTGCCATTGCTCGAGAAAGAGATGCATAAACTCAGTTCGAATCCGTCATTTCGATTGTGGCTCACCACTGAGCCTCATGTTAAGTTTCCTGCAATTTTACTTCATCAGTCCGTTAAGATAGCTTATGAAGCACCTCCTGGCGTCAAAAAGAATATTCTTCGAACATTTGAATCTTGGCAACCTGAGTATTTTGAGCAAAACAGTAGTGTGATGCGCACACAAATGATGTTCATTCTTGCTTGGTTTCATGCAATTGTTCAAGAACGCCGCACTTACATCCCTCAAGGTTGGACGAAGTTTTACGAATTTAATGCTGCTGATTTAAGAACTGCTGTTGACATCATTGATGGCCAATTAGCTAGCTGTGGAGGTAAAGTTCCTTCCTGGAACGCTGTTCACGGATTACTAGAACTTGCTGTCTACGGGGGTAGACTTGAAACAGATTATGATACCAGAGTATTGAGGACTTATTTGACGTCATTATTTCAAACTAAAATGTTGGCAATTGACGGGCAGGCTCCGAAACAGAAGGTTTTCAAGGATGTTATCTTGCCTGTATCTGCAAAATACAGTGACTTCTTGTCTCTGGTCCATAGTCTTCCTGATGTTGATGTTCCAGCAATGTTTGGCCTTCCGCAAAATGTCGGTCGCGTTGTAGATGAAGCTGCAGCTTTGTCTGTTACAGAACAACTCAAGGCCATGTCGGTTTCCACCGTTGCTTTGAGTTCATTTGATGTAGAGCTGTGGACTGCACGTCTATCTCCGATAATGCAGGCTTGGAAAGGAATTGCTGATTCCAGGCAACTTGCTCATATTGTTCAGCTTGGTTCCGCTCCAGTTCCGAATACTTCGGCTCCGCTGGACACATTCATCATGTTGGAAGTGCAAACTTTGGCATCACTTCTTTCCGTTGTTTCCTCTGATATGAGTGCTCTGTCTCGTGTTTTGAGTGGAACGTTGTTGTTAACCAGTCGTTTGCAAACAATTGGTGTCTCTTTCCTGAAAGGAGAAATTCCTTCTTTTTGGGCAGATGTTTGGGAGGGACCTGCAAACCCCCTGAAGTGGTTGTCGGCTGTCGCATCGCGTTGCAGTTCGTTGTCACGTTTGCATGAAGCGGTAACTTCTCATAGGCTTTTGAAAGAAACATTGGCATTGTCTGATGTTCTTCGCCCATTGACTTTTCTCAATGCGTTGAAACAACAGACTGCACGAGCTGCTGGTGTAGCTGTTGACACATTGAGATTAGAATGCACATGGGACAAATCTGTGCCTCGTGGCGCTGCTCTGTCAGTTATTATATCTGGGCTATTCGCGCAAGGCGGTTCATTCAACGGTTCTCAACTGCAAGAAGTTGTGTCTGATTCGCCGTCAATAACTGCTCTTCCGTCGGCAACAATTGGTTTTGTGTCTGATAGCACTGGTCTGGAGAATCCAGCCGCTGTGTCCGTTCCAGTTTACGAAACATCGACAAGAGAGAACTTCTTGACCGAATTTTCTATTCCTTGCAACTCACAAGATAAAGCTCGTTGGCTGCTGTCAAGTGTCGCTATTTTTGTGTCTGTGGATTAGAGCAGTTGTCGACTGTTAGCCATTCGCGCATGCATTTTCCAGGGTTATTTAAATTGCAAGGCTGTGACCTTGTGGCTTCAGGGAACGAAAGGTATGGTATGGTATATATATTACAATAAAGCACGGAAATAA
>Ga0256342_1000082_pt1 | contig 12331 bp, 1 predicted proteins | sample AtltaT_19_FD_183672 | JGI IMG/M metagenome (GOLD analysis project Ga0256342, IMG submission 183672) | Metatranscriptome of freshwater microbial communities from Altamaha River, Georgia, United States - Atl_Miss_RepB_8d (Metagenome... | ecosystem: Environmental > Aquatic > Freshwater > River...
CGTAGCCGCAGCTATCCCCACTTTTGAGGATGGACTCGTCTCTGTCGGAGGGTGCGCAGGTGCCAGAGCTGTCTCAACGACTGCTCATGAAGCCCGCGTTCCGACCGGATGCCAAGTCTTCAGCCGCACCTCCGGCCAGCAAGAAACCGCATGTGAACCCTGTGGGAGAATCTTCGGGTTACTCAATGCGAGTCCTGTCAAAGCCAGGTGAAAAGTTTGAGGTGGCGCAGAAGAGCATTGTGCCGCCAATTGTGAAGCAAGGCACTGCGTTCAATGGCAAGAGCAGCAGCACTGGTGCTGTTTCAGACAAGTCGTTTTTGTCTGCTCCTGTTCCTGCTCTCGGTGCCACCTTAGTCCGTCATGCAGACGGCAGCCACCAGGACTCAATACAGGCCGCCATCGCCGCCGGTCAGCACGCTGTTTCCATTCCTCAGAGTGACAAGCGCAACCTGCTCAACGTGCTGCACCGTCTGCGTCAAAACCCTGGTTCCACCGAGTTTGTTTATTTGAAATCATATCGAGTTAACGATTCTATTCCTTTGAACCCCTACCATCTCGAAGTTGTGTCTCACGAGGAATGTGAGAACCAGTTCTTCACACTCAGTGCTTATGGTGTAACTCACTTTGTGGATGGCAAGCCAACCTTCTCCGACCTTGACCAGTGGAAACGGGAAGCTTATTTGTTCAATGCAATAATCAAAATTCCTATATTCAACAAATTCAGACTTTGGAAAACTCTGAAAATGTGGCGTATGACCGTCCGCTTCGGAAAGATTAGCAAGTGCAAGAGGGACCTTCAAAAGAGTTTGTTCATTCTCAACCCTAATTTCCAAAAAGCGCTTCTAGAGATTCGTTCTAACAGTGTAGATTTGAACTCGGTTCGTTTGAGCGTGCTTGTTCAAGACGAACTGCGCACTTTGGAGAACTTTTGCAGTGCTCAGCGCGCGCAAACTGCTTCGGTTTCTTCCGTTCTCACTGACTTCTGCACGCAATGCAAGCACGTGGTTTATGCTGCTTGCCAGCAGTCTATAGACATTTTGGAAAACCGCATGTTCAGTCAAACAAATTCTGGAGATGCATCTACTAGTGCCGCCACTGGCGCTGGTGGAGGAGGTGATATGAAGGCAAGCGAGTTCAAGTACACAGTCATGGCATCCAAGCGTGTCGAGCACCGCCGGTTGTTCCACTTTTTGTTACTCTGTGACTACATCATGTTCTCATCCCTTCAGTTTGTTGTCGTTCAATCTGTTAAAGATATTGCCTCTTTTTTTGATCTCAGAAACAAGACTCTTGACGCTTCTGAATCAGAAGATGTTACTGCTCCCAGCAGTCCCGCTAAAACGTTTGGCTCTAAATCAGCAAAGAAATCCGTTAAATCTGTATTTTTCACGGAAGTTTTTGCTTCTGATAATTCTATGAATATCAAGCCGGATCTCCCCAATTTTGAAACGGAGTTGGAGCTGCTAAACAACAATCTTTTCGTTGAAAGCGTTGGAGGGCTTCCCCGTCTCATCACTTCTCCTGATTTGAAACAATTCGTCGAGCTTCACGACGATGTTACCAATAGTGACAGCTCCATCTTGGTTGATATTGTCAAGAACGATCTAAGTTTTGAGAATTCTTGCGTTTCTATAATGCGTTCTGTCCAAAATGCATTCAATGCGGTCAACGCTTACATTTCCAGCTTCGAGGCTTTCAGGCTGATGATGATTTCGAATGCGAGCGTCGATGCTGATGCATTGCGTGTGAGTGCCGAGTCGGGCACCATGACATTAGACGAATTTCGAGAAAAATTTGTCATTTTTGGAGATCAGAAGCGAAAGATAGCGTCAATTTCAAGCGAAAAAGACGTCGGAATCATTCGGGTCGATGCCAGTGTCTTCAAATCTTTGATTGCTCCGTCTCCCATGGCCTGCCTTGAAAAAATTGAGAATGTGCTTCCTGGACTCGCCCAGCGCAAGCAAAAGTCTCTTCTCGAAGATGTCAACAGAGCAAACGCAAAGATGGGCACCAAACCGAACACGCCGTCTGAATTTGTGGAGGTTCTTCTTCTCGTGGATAAGCTCATCGAAGACAAAGATATATTGCAGGCTCGCATGGACGACGTTGAAGCTCATTACAAGCTCTTGAACGACGAAGATGTTCCTATTCCCGAGCTGGATCGTGCTTCGTACAGCATGTTGGTTCCAGAATATCGAACTTTGCAAAACAATCTTGAATTGCAACTGTCACTCAAGGACGAAAATATCGTCCTTTGGGCTAAAGAACTGGAGAAAGAAATCGTAGTGTTTCAAGAGAAAGTCGCAGATGTCAAAGTTCTCGCCGGGGATGCACAAATTCTCGAAGAAGCTGAATTTTATGATCCTGTCATACAGCAATGCGAAGAGCTCAAAGAGAAATCCAATGAACTTGAGGCTTGGGCGAAATCAATTGCACGCAGTCAAGCCATGTTTGCCGTTCCCACACAACGATTTTCTGAACTTGATGATTTGGTTGCTGATGTCAATCTGAAACTTGGCATGTGGACTTCTTTGAGAGAACTTGAAACTGTGACCAAAGGCTGGGTCAATACAAATCTCGACCAGCTGGAGGTCTCAAATATGGAAACCTGTGTTACCAAGTGGTTCAAGACCGCCATGCGTGCAGACCGAGAGTTGCCTCCGAACAAGGTGGCTCCTGCTCTCAAAGATCAGGCTCAACGTTTTAAGGACCTTACACCAATTGTGTCCGCGCTGCGCAACCCTTCACTTCAGCAGCGTCATTGGGACAAAATCGAATCAATTCTTGGCCAGAAGCTGGAGCGCGACCCGGAGACCTGGTCCCGTCCGTTCACATTGGGTGTGCTTCTTGAAATGCGTGCAGATATACACCTGGAAAAAATTGAAGCCATCAGCACGGAAGCCACTCAAGAGTCATCACTTGAAACTCTTCTGAAGAAAGTTCAAGACATTTGGAGCACTGCAGAATTTGTTCTGGCCGTCTTCAAGGATCAGAAAGATGTCTACATTCTTGCAGGTGTTGACGAACTTCAAGTGTATCTCGACGACTCAATGGTCACTATGGGCACTATTCAAGCCTCACGCTTTGTTGCTGGTATTCGTGATGCAGTTGACAAGATGGAACTGTCTTTGCGCACGTTCTCCGACACTTTGGATGAGTGGCTTAGTTTACAAAGAAATTGGATGTATCTCGAGCCCATTTTCAGCTCAGCAGATATTGCAAAACAATTACCCGCAGACTCGAAGGCATTCAATGATGTTGACAAGAACTGGAAGGCTCTCATGAAAGCGTGTAGCGAAAATCCTAATGCTTTGCGCAACGGAACCAAACCCAATCTACTTGCAAATCTCACTGCTTGGAATGAGAGTCTCGACAGGGTGCAGAAAAATTTAGATGACTATCTTGAAAAGAAGCGCAACGAATTCCCTCGTTTTTTCTTTTTGTCAAATGAGGAATTGCTTGAAATTCTCGCGCAGACAAAGAATGTTCAAGCTGTGCAGCCACATATGAGCAAGTGCTTCGATGGAATTAAGGCACTGGATTTCGGCTCTGAGCGTGAATCCGTTGACATTTTTGCCATGATATCACCTGAAGGTGAGTACGTTTCTCTTCTTGGCATCAATGATGCCACTAAATTTGGCAAAAAACAAAGTGCCGGTGTCAAGGCGCGTGGAAATGTTGAAAGCTGGCTTGGTGAAGTCGAGAAAGAAATGGCCAATTCACTTCGTAAATTGTCGAAACATGCCATGCAGGACTACATCGATCGTAATTCTCGCAAAAACTGGGTGCTTTTGCATGCTGCACAGGTCATAATTATGGTCGCCGGAGTTTATTGGTGTCGCGAAGGACAGACCGCTCTCAGATCAAAGGATCCTGCAAGCGAGTTAGTGGAATGGAAGGCCAAAGTAATATCCCAACTGAACGACTTATGCGCGCTTGTCCGAACGGATCTCAAGCCTCTCGATCGCATGAAACTCGTTGCTTTGATTACGTTAGAGGTTCATTATCGCGATATTTGTGAGACGCTGATTGAGACCAATGTTACCAAAGAAGCGGACTTTGGGTGGCAAATGTTACCGCGGTATTATTGGGACGAGACTAGAAACTACAACGGTTTTGATGGCGACTGTCAAATCAGGCAAGTACAAGCTGAATTCTGGTATGCGTATGAGTACTTGGGAGCGTCAATGCGTCTTGTCGTTACTCCTCTGACGGACCGTTGCTATATGACTCTGACAGGGGCTCTGCATCTGAAACTTGGAGGCGCTCCTGCCGGTCCTGCAGGCACCGGTAAAACAGAGACCACCAAGGATCTGGCGAAGTTGCTTGCTCGCCAATGTATAGTTTTCAACTGCGGTGACAACTTAGACTACAAGTTTATGGGCAAGTTTTTCAAAGGTTTGGCACAGTGCGGTGCTTGGGCTTGTTTCGATGAATTCAATCGTATCAACATTGAAGTGTTGTCCGTTATCGCGCAGCAGATGATTTGCATCCAAACTGCGCTTAAGCAATGTGTTACCAAGTTTCGGTTCGAAGGTTCGGAAATTCGATTGATTTCGACTTTCGGTGTGTTCATCACGATGAATCCTGGTTATGCGGGTCGAACGGAGCTGCCGGACAATCTGAAAGCACTGTTCCGCCCCATGTCGATGATGATTCCTGATTATGCTCTTGTTGCAGAGGTCATGTTGTTCTCTGAAGGATTTGAAACAGCAAGATACTTATCTCGCAAGATGGTGAAGCTTTACAAGCTGTCATCGGAGCAACTTTCTCAGCAAGAGCATTATGACTTCGGTATGCGCGCCGTCAAAAGTGTTCTTGTCATGGCAGGATCTCTTAAGCGCGCCAATCCTGAGATGAGCGAAGATATTGTACTCATCCGTGCAATGTGCGACAGCAACATCCCCAAATTTCTTCGCGACGACGTGATATTGTTTGAAGCTATTGTGCAAGATTTGTTTCCTGGGACAGTTATTCCTCCATCTGAAAATGCGGAGCTTAAAGACACCATTCGCGAGGTCATCGGCAATGCAGGCCTACAAATCACAGAAGAATTCATGCTCAAAGTTGTTCAGTTGTTTGAAACGTTCAGCATCCGGTTTGGTGTCATGACAGTTGGCCCCACTGGAGGAGGTAAATCTGTTGTTGCGCACACTTTGGCTGCTTCCATGACTCTTTTGCGTGAGCGTGCTCCAAGTTTGGATTGGAAACCAGACATTCAGACCGTTCGCATTACAACTCTGAATCCAAAAGCCATCAATATCGCAGAATTATATGGCAACTACAATTTGCTCACAAACGAATGGGCCGATGGTCTGGGCTCAACACTCATTCGTGACGCCAACAATGATACCACAGAGGACAGAAAATGGATTGTTTTTGATGGTCCCGTTGACGCCCTGTGGATCGAGAGCATGAATACTGTTCTCGACGATAATCGCACGCTCTGTCTCCCAAATGGCGAACGTATCAAACTCAATGGTCGCTGCATGCGCATGTTGTTTGAAGTTGAGGATCTTAAGGTTGCATCACCAGCCACTGTGTCACGTTGTGGAATGGTTTGGGTGCCTGCTGAGGCGCTAGGCTGGTTGCCCTTTGTACAGACTTGGGCACATTCTCGTTATTCTGATCCAAAAGTTGCATACCCTGGCTTTATCGATCTGGTCATCAATATGTTTGATCAGCATGTACCTCCCGCAATCAAATTTATGCGTTCCAAGTGCCGAGAATCTATTGCATCCGTTGACCAGAATCTCATTGCTTCCATGTGTGCGATATTGTCCGGAATACTTCTGCCGGAGCGCTCGCCCGGTCTGAAGGATCCTTCTTTCGCTGACGTTTTCAAAAAAATATTCATGTTTGCAGGTTGTTGGTCAATTGGCGCCAATATAGATTCGGCATCGAAGGAGAGGTTTGATGAGTTCGTTCGCGATGTTTGGGGCGACGCTCTTGGTCGCTTTCCGAATTCAGGTCTTGTTTATGACTATTATGTCGACATTACCGACAATTCGTTCAAACCTTGGACTGAGATATGCCCCAAGTTCGAGTATGACAGAACCAAGTCGTTCTTTGATGTTTTAGTGCCCACGGTTGACACGGTGCGCTACTCCTTTGTAATGCAGCTGCTTTCCGACGTCAACCGTGGTGCTCTGTTGATTGGAGAATCTGGCACTGGCAAGACAGCCGTTGTGTTGGACTTTTTGAACAAGTGTGCTGCATCGGGCTCCGTTGTCCCCTTCGTCATTGCCATGAGTGCTCAAACTTCTAGCACTCAAACACAAGAAATGATTGAATTGCGATTAGAAAAGAAGAGGAAGGGGGTGTTTGGGGCTCCGTCCGGGAAAAAATTGGTTTGCTTCGTAGATGACGTGAATATGCCGTTGCGCGAGTTTTATGGTGCGCAGCCACCGATTGAATTGTTACGCCAGGTAGTTGATCAGCACCAGCCGAACGTCACCTTTCAAACCGGATCTCCGTATGGTGGTTTCTATGACAGAAAGAAGATGGCATGGCAGCAAATTGTTGACATGACGCTATGTTTGGCATGCGGTCCTCCAGGAGGAGGTCGCAACATAGTTACAGCCAGGTTCTTCCGTCACTTCACCATGATGGCTGTTGCACCTCCCTCAGATGCAGTTTTGTCAACGATATTTACGTCGATGTTAGATGGCTTTGTGTCTATTTTCCACCAAGACATCAAAGGTGCAGTAGGCCCCACTGTGAAGAGTTCTATTGAGGTGTACCGCCGCATGGAAAAGGAAATGTTGCCAACGCCATCCAAGAGTCATTACACGTTCAATCTGCGCGATCTTTCGAAAGTATTTCAAGGAATTATGAGCACCAAGCCAACAAGTATTGGAAAATTGGACACATTTATCATGCTTTGGTGCCATGAATGCATGCGAGTTTTCATGGACCGTCTCATCAGCAATGAAGACAAGTCGTGGTTTACGCACTTGTTGCATGATCTGCTGAAGAAGTCCTTTCAAAAAGAATTGGATCATGATGCAACATTTTCTGATGCCGACAAACCCATCATGTTTGGTGACTACATGCGCCCTGGACTTTCGCCCGAGGACCGAGCATACGAGTTCATTGCAGAGCCGTCACGCCTTCCCAAGTTATTTGAAACTTATCTCGACGATTTCAACTCCAGTTCAAGCAAGCAAATGAACTTGGTATTTTTCATGGACGCGATCGAGCACATTTCCCGTATTTGCCGCGTTATCAGGCAGCCGCGAGGCAATGCATTACTTGTTGGTCTTGGGGGCAGCGGGAAGCAAAGTCTTACTAGAATGGCTTCATTTATGGCAGACACCAAACTTTCGCAGATTGAGCTTTCTAGAGGCTACGGTGTGAATGAATTTCACGAGGATATCAAGAAAGTTTGCATGATGGCTGGTTGTGAAATGAAGCCGGTAGTATTTCTGTTTACAGACAACCAGATTGTCAAAGAGTCTTTTGTTGAAGATATCAACGGCTTGCTTAATGCAGGAGATGTCCCCAATTTATTTGCTTCTGATGAAAAAGAGAAAATTTGTGCGGCTGTGCGTCCGTTTGCAGAGAAGGCCGGCAAACCTACTTCGAAGGATAGTCTTTATGCATTTTTTGTTGATCTTGTTCGAGCCAACTTGCATTTGGTACTCTGCATGTCTCCTGTTGGAGATGCTTTCCGCACCCGCTGCCGTATGTTTCCCGCCCTTATCAACTGCTGTACCATCGATTGGTATTTGGAGTGGCCCGAAGTTGCCCTTTTGTCTGTTTCCTCACGATTTCTCGAGCCTATCGATTCCCTTCCCAATGATCAGAAACAGTCTTTGTCCAAGATGTGTGTTGTCATTCACACTTCTGTTGCTTCGGCTTGCGAAAAATTCTTCCATCAATTGCGTCGCAAGTATTACACAACCCCAAAGAGTTATCTGGATCTCATCAACCTGTACACCACTGTAGTTGGAGAAAAACGCAATGAATTGTCCACTCAATTGGAGCGATTCAAGAACGGTCTGAAAAAGATGGAGGAAACAAATGCAGTTATTGATAAATTGCAAGGCGAACTTACTCTATTGAAACCAGTTTTAGCTGAAAAGTCTGCCGCCACAAAAGTGCTTCTGCAGCAGGTGGCCATTGATGAGGCCGAGGCTAACAAAGTCAAAGAAGTTGTTGCTTCTGAGACAATTCTTGTTGAAGCGCAGACTAAGGACGTTATGATCATCCAGGCTGATGCTCAAAAGGATCTCGATGAAGCGTTACCTGCGTTGGACAACGCCGTTGCAGCTCTGAATTCTTTAACGAAAGGTGACATCACGGAAGTAAAAGGGTTTGCGAAGCCCCCAGCACTTGTTCAAGTTACAATGGAAGCTGTGTGCACCCTCCTTGGTGAAAAACCAGATTGGGATTCTGCCAAAAAGGTTCTCAGTGATTCCTCTTTCATGACAAAACTGCTGACGTATGACAAAGACAACATAGCACCGAAAATTTTGAAGGCATTGCAGAAGTATATCCAAAACCCTGACTTCAACGCCGAAACAGTGGGTAAAACCTCCAAGGCTGCCAAAGGTTTGTGTATGTGGTGTTGCGCGATGGATGTTTACTCTCGTGTCGCAAAAGAGGTGGAGCCCAAGCGCCTGAAACTTGCCGAGGCCAATGCCTCTCTTGCCGCGGCCCAAGCGGCTTTGCAAGAGAAGCAAGATGCTCTCGCTGTTGTTGAGGCAAAAGTCGCAGAGCTACAGAATCAGCTGAAGCAAGCACAAGATGACCAGAAAACTTTGACGGAGCAATCGGCTCTATGCGAAGGACGACTCACTCGAGCTGGTGTATTGACCAACGCGCTGGGCGATGAAGCTGTAAGGTGGGGTGAAACTACAGTGGTGTTGCAAGAAAAATTGCGCCGTTTGGTCGGTGACGCATTTCTTGCCTGCTCATGCGTTTCATATTACGGTGCTTTTACTGGGAGCTATCGCGAAGAGCTCGTTTCGGGCTGGATAGAAACCTGCAAAGAACTTGACATTCCCGTGAGTGACGACTTCACGTTGCGCGGTGTGCTTGCCAGCCCCGTTGAAATGCGCGACTGGGCTAATTTTGGGCTTCCAACCGATTCAGTTTCAATTGATAACGGAGTTCTCGTCACTCGTGGCCGCAGATGGCCTTTGATGATCGACCCTCAGCTGCAGGCAAACAGATGGATTCGCAGTATGGAAGAGAAAAAAGGTTTGAAGTTTGTCAAGCTTACGGATCCCAATTTTCTTCGCAGCATGGAGACATGCATCCGCATCGGCAGTAGCGTGTTACTTGAAGACGTGATGGAGGAGCTAGATCCTGCACTTGAGCCCATTTTGTTAAAGCAGTTATTCAAGCAAGGGGGCCGGACTCTGATTCGCCTGGGAGACAGTGATGTCGATTACGACTCCAACTTTCGCTTCTATATGACCAGCAAGATGCCTAATCCGCACTACCTACCTGAAATTTGCATCAAGACAACGATTATAAACTTTACTGTCACCAAGAAGGGTCTTGAAGACCAGTTGCTTGGCGATGTTGTCAGGAAAGAGAGGCCAGATCTTGAGCAGCAGAAAGATAAATTGGTCGTGAGCATGGCTGCTGATAAGAAGCAGCTGAAAGAACTCGAAGACAAAGTGTTAAAACTTCTCAAAGAAAGTGAAGGCAATATTCTCGACAACAAGCCTCTAATTGCAACACTTGAGCAGAGCAAAATCACATCCACCGCCATCGGCGTTCGTGTGAAGGAGTCTGAAGAAACGGAAATTAAAATCAACGAGGCCCGTGAGAAATACAGGCCTGCAGCGAATCGTGGGTCTATTCTTTATTTTGTTATTGCCGATCTTGCATTCATCGATCCCATGTATCAGTATTCGCTCAATTATTTTCAGCGTCTGTACAATTACTGCATCGATTCTTCTGAAAAGTCCTCAGATTTGCAGCAGCGTCTCACTATTTTGATCAATTATGTCACAGATTTCATGTATCAGATGGTCTGTCGTGGTCTTTTTGAAGCTCACAAGGGTATATATTCATTACTGATTGCTACAGCAATTCAAATGGGAGAGGGTGCTGTAACTTTTCCTGAATGGAATTTTCTTTTGCGTAGTGGCAAACCCTCTGCAGATATCGCAAATGCAGATCCAGTTATGTTCAATACACAGGTTTGGAATTTGATTGTGGCTGCCCAGCAAGATGTTCCTGTTTATGCGGGACTTTGCGATCATATTGCAAAGAATTTGAAAGAATGGAAGCAATGGAAGGAGCAGGACGACCCGCAAGATAAACCTTTACCTGAGCCCTGGAACACCTCATTATCGCCTTTTCAGCGCATGCTTCTGATCAAAATTTTTAGAGAAGAAAAATTCGTGTTTGCGCAGGTGAATTACATTCGTGATACCATCGGTCGCCAATACACCGAGAATCCACCATTTTCTTTAGGTGATGTGTTCAAGGATTCAAATCATTATAGCCCCATAATCTTTGTGCTGTCCACCGGTGCAGACCCTTTGGCCGGTCTTATGCGCTTCGCTGCTGAAAAGGACTTCAGTGACAAGTTGGAAATAATTTCACTTGGTCAAGGTCAAGGTCCAATAGCCGAAAAAGCAATCGCTCAAGCAACTAAGAGTGGCAAATGGATTTGCTTGATGAATTGTCACCTTGCTACTTCGTGGATGATGCCTATGGAGAAATTAATCGAAGGTTTCAGTTCTCCCACTGCAGACATTCATACTGATTTCCGTTTGTGGTTAACTTCAATGCCTTCAACCACATTTCCTGTTTCTGTTCTTCAAAACGGTATCAAGATTACGAACGAGCCTCCCAAAGGAGTTCGAACCAATATGCTGCGTTCGCTCTCTGACATGGGCGATGCTGCATGGGAGGACACGACCAAACCCAAATACTGGAAGAAGTTGATGTTTTCTCTTGTATTTTTTCACGCCGTCATCCAAGAGAGGCGGAAGTACGGCCCGCTTGGCTGGAACATTCGATACGAGTTCAACAACAGTGACCTGGATTGCGCTCGACTCAACCTCAAGATGTTCATAGAAGATCAAGCAGAGTTACCTTGGGAAGCACTTCTTTATGTTTCGGGTCAAATTAATTATGGTGGTCGAGTGACTGACGACCTGGATCGCAGATGCTTGATGTGCATATTGAATTCATACTACCTTCCTAACGTGGTCAACACCAAAGATTACAAGTTTTCTTCATCCGGAACATACTACTGTCCAACCGAGTCTTCTTTATCTGCCGTCTTAGATTACGTACGTTCTTTCCCAATAACTGACGACCCGGAGCTTTTCGGCATGCACGACAACGCAAATATTTCGTTTCAGTTACAGGAAACCTTAAGAATCATCGACACTGTTCTGTCTCTACAGCCCAGAATCGTGACTGCAGCTGGAGGCAAGTCTCCAGAAGACAAAGTCGATGAGTTGGCCACAGAAATCATGGAAAATCTTCCAGATAAAGTGCTCATGTCTGAAGCAGCGGAAGGCTTATTCAAACTAGAACCGAATGGTGCCTTTAATTGTTTAGATACTGTTTTGATGCAAGAATCTGATCGGTACAATCGCGTTCTGGACACTATGCGAAAGACCCTCAGCGATTTGCGCAAAGCTTTGAAGGGATTGGTTGTCATGTCTTCAGATTTAGAAAAAATGTTCACATCAATGGTCAACAACCAAGTACCAGAATTGTGGTCCAAAGTCGGATGGTTATCAACCAAAACTCTTGCTTCTTGGGTCAAAGATTTGGATCGCCGCCTGAAATTCATGCGCGACTGGATGACTACGGGCACTCCGAAATCATTTTGGCTTCCAGGGTTCTTTTTCCCTCAAGGATTTATGACCGGTGCTTTACAGTCGCACGCGAGAAGGTACAAACTGCCCATAGATACCTTGAATTTTGGATTCAAGATTCTTCCCATCGACAATGCGGAAGATGTTCAAGAGGCTCCTGTCGATGGATTATATATCGATGGGCTGTTCCTTGAAGCTGCAAGGTGGGACCAAAAGCGCAAGCGCATGGCGACTTCGATGCCCGGAAAAATGTTTCACGCCATGCCCGTCATTCACTTTGTTCCTGTGCAAAACTATTTGCCCCCCAAAGAGAACTACGAATGCCCTTTATACAAGACGAACATTCGCGCGGGCATTCTGTCGACCACAGGTCAGAGTACGAACTACATTTTGAACGTGAGCCTTCCAACCGACAAGGATCCAAAATTTTGGGTTCTGCAAGGAACTGCCATGGTCACCATGCTCAATGACTAATTTGTTAACAAAACAATGACTGAACATATTTACTACACAATGAAAGTCAATATTCC
>Ga0256342_1000086_pt1 | contig 12244 bp, 9 predicted proteins | sample AtltaT_19_FD_183672 | JGI IMG/M metagenome (GOLD analysis project Ga0256342, IMG submission 183672) | Metatranscriptome of freshwater microbial communities from Altamaha River, Georgia, United States - Atl_Miss_RepB_8d (Metagenome... | ecosystem: Environmental > Aquatic > Freshwater > River...
ATGCCGGGTGACAACGTGGACATGGTGGTGGAGCTGATCACGCCGATCGCGATGGAGAAGGAGCTGCGCTTCGCCATCCGCGAGGGTGGCCGCACCGTCGGCGCTGGCGTCGTCACCGAGATCATCGAGTAACCGAGCCGCATAGGCCGCGTTCGCGGCCGGGAGTCAACGATGCGCGACCAGATCACGCTCGCCTGCAACGACTGCAAGCAGCGCAACTACATCCAGACCAAGAACAAGCGACTTCACCCCGACCGCGTCGAGTACAAGAAGTACTGCGCCAAGTGCCGCAAGCACACGGCGCACAAGGAGACGCGTTAAGGGCGGTCGCAGGACCGTGCAGGCGAGTAGCTCAATTGGCAGAGCACCGGTCTCCAAAACCGGGGGTTGCAGGTTCAAGTCCTGTCTCGCCTGCCATGCCCGTGTACCAGTCGTCCGCGCGAGGACCGCGCGGCGGCGAAACGAGGAAGTGACCCGATGGCCGTGATGGCTCGGTTCCGTGAGTTCCTGAAGGACGTTCGTGTGGAGGCCGGCAAGGTGAGCTGGCCGACGCGCGACGAGCTGCGCGATTCCACGATCGTCGTGATCATCACGACGCTCCTGGTCGCGGCCTTCATCGGCGTCGTGGACCAGATCCTGCTGCAGATCCGGGACTTCGTCTTCTAGCCGAACGGCGCCGAACGGCGCGGTTCGGCATCACGCTTGACCGCGCAGGCACGGGGAAGAGAGTGGAATGAGCGACAAGAAGTGGTACGTGATCCAGACCTACTCGGGTCATGAGAACAAGGTGAAGACGACCCTCGAGCGCGCCATGCACGTGGCGGGCATCGAGGAGAAGTTCGGTCGCATCCTCGTGATGACCCACGAGGAGACCGACATCAAGGACGGCGTCCGCAAGACGTCGAAGCGCAAGACGTACCCGTCGTATGTGATGGTCGAGATGGAGTTCAGCAGCGAGGCGAAGCATCTCGTCCAGAACATCCCGGGTGTGAACGATTTCGTGAGTGAGTCCCCGCTGAAGGATTCCGAGGTCCGGCGCATGCTCGGCCAGGCCGAGGCCAGCACGGGGAAGAGCCCGATCCCGACCGTGCAGTTCAAGGTCGGAGAGAGCGTGCGGATCACCGATGGTCCGTTCAACGCATTCACGGGTGTGGTCGACGAAGTGCACAACGAGCGCGGCAAGGTGAAGGTGATGGTCAGCATCTTCGGTCGCGCGACCCCGGTCGAACTGGACTTCCTCCAGGTCCAGCCGGTCTAGCGTCCAAGGGAGTCTCCGATGGCCAAGCCGATCACCGCTTACGTCAAGCTGCAGTGCAACGCCGGCGCCGCGACGCCGGCGCCGCCCGTGGGTCCTGCCCTCGGTCAGCACGGCATCAACATCATGGAGTTCTGCAAGCAGTTCAACGCGCGCACCCAGGGCCAGCAGGGTCTGGTGATCCCGGTGATCATCACGGTCTACAGCGACCGTTCGTTCACCTTCATCACCAAGACCCCGCCGGCCGCGGTGCTGCTCAAGAAGGCCGCCGGTCTCGAGCGCGCCTCGGGCCAGCCGAACCGCAACAAGGTCGGCAAGGTCACGAAGAAGCAGGTGCGCGAGATCGCCGAGCTGAAGGCCCCCGACCTCAACTCCGCCACGGTGGAAGCCGCCGAGCGGATGGTCATGGGCACCGCCCGCAGCATGGGCATCGAGATCGCTGACTGAAGTCGAATCCGGAACGGCCCCCGGCAGGGCCGTCCGGAGCGGGGATCGCGGCGCAACGACGCGTCGTCACCCTCGCAGGGCGCGAGACGCCCGTACAGCCGGGAGGGAAGGAACCGGAATGGTCCGGATGACCAAGGAACAGGCCGAGTCGCAGCTGAAGGGCAAGAGCGCGGGTGAGGTGTACGCGATCGTTCGCGACCTCATCGCGAACCTGCCTGACGCGAAGATCCAGGACCTCGACGACACCATCAACTGGGTGATCGCCGAGGGGTACGCCACCGCCGACGAGATGAACGCGGCGGAAGAGGCGGCGGACTGACCCACACGCTTTAGGCGCGCACCGGGTGCGGCGCGCCGACGGTCACGGCCTCGTGTCGTGTCCGAACGAAGGCACCCATCGTTCACTCCGAACCAGTGGGAGTGGCGCGACGAGCGCCACGTCGGGACCACGGGAGGATGCATGCCGAAGCAAGGGAAGCGCTACCGCGCGGCGTTCGACCTCGCGAGCAAAGCGGGTACGGTGAAGGATCTCGCCGATGCCGTGAAGCTCGTGAAGCAGACGGCGCGTGCGAAGTTCGACGAGACGATCGTGATCTCGTCGCACCTGGGCGTCGACCCCCGCCATTCGGACCAGCTGGTGCGCGGCACGGTGGTGCTGCCCCACGGCACGGGCAAGAGTCTGCGCGTGCTGGTGCTGGCGAAGGGCGACAAGGCGAAGGAGGCGCTCGCGGCGGGCGCCGAACACGCCGGGTCGGACGAGTACGTGAAGAAGATGCAGGAAGGATGGCTCGACATCGACGCCATCGTCGCGACGCCGGACATGATGGGTGAGGTCGGCAAGCTCGGGCGCGTGCTCGGGCCCCGCGGCCTCATGCCGAACCCCAAGAGCGGCACGGTCACCTTCGATGTCACGAAGGCCGTGAACGAGCTCAAGGCCGGCAAGATCGAATTCCGCGTGGACAAGGGTGCCAACGTGCATGCGCCGGTGGGCAAGGCGTCGTTCAGCGAGGACAAGCTGCTCGACAACGCCAAGGCCTTCCTGCGCGAGCTCATGCGCGCGAAGCCCTCGGGAGCCAAGGGTACCTACGTTCGGAGCATGACGATCAGCTCCACGATGGGCCCGGGCATCACCCTCGACCCCTCGGCCGTCACGGCCGAAATGGCCTAGGAGGCACGATGCCCACTCCTCAGAAGGAAGCGATCCTCCAGGACACGCAGCAGCGCATCGCTCAGGTGCGCGGGCTGTATCTGGCCGACTTCTCCGGCATGACGGTGCAGAGCCTTTCGCTCCTGCGCACCAAGTGCCGCGAGCAGGGCGTCCAGTTCAAGGTCATCAAGAACACGCTCCTCAGGCGCGCGTTCAACGAGCGAGGCATCCAGGAGCTCGACGATCATCTCGTCGGCCCCACGGGCCTCGTCTTCAGCCCGACCGACGAGATGGCCCCGGCGAAGATCCTCGCGGACTTCGCCAAGGAGCATGAGAAGCCCCGCGTGAAGGCAGCCGTCGTCGACGGCCGTCTCTACGACGAGAAGGCCATCCTGCAACTGGCCAAGCTCCCGAGCCGTGAGGTTCTGCTCTCGCAGCTCCTCGGCACGTTCGTGGCTCCGATGACCACGTTCCTGGGTGCCGTCAACGCCCTGCTCGCCACGCCGGCGAACATGGCCGACGCACTCGCTCGCGAGAAGTCCAAGGAATCCTGATCCGACACCGATCCGGGCCCTGCGTCCGGTCCTGATTTTTCCCCTGCCGGCAACGGCATCCATGTCAAGAAGGAGATTCATCCCATGTCGAACTCGATCGACCAGGTCCTCGACCTCATCGGCAACATGACGGTGCTCGAGCTCTCGGAGCTCAAGACCAAGTTCGAGGACAAGTTCGGTGTCACGGCGGCGGCCCCCATGATGGCGATGCCGATGGGCGGTGGTGGTGGTGGTGCGGCTGCGGCGGCCGAGGAGAAGACGGAGTTCAACGTCGTCCTCGCCTCGTCGGGTGACAAGAAGATCCAGGTCATCAAGGTCGTGCGCGAGCTGACCGGTCTGGGCCTCAAGGAGGCGAAGGACCTGGTGGACGGCGCTCCGAAGACCCTCAAGGAGGGTGTGAGCAAGGACGACGCCGCCAAGATGAAGGCCGCCCTCGAGGAGCAGGGCGCGACCGTCGAGATCAAGTGATCCGCGACGCTGCTTGAGTAGCACCTGGAGTTCCGGTCGCGAACCCGGGCCCGAGGAGGGCCCGGGGTCGCGGCGTCGTCTCGCGTATCGCTAGAAAGGCGGTAAGGATTTGAAGACCGCGCGTCGCAAGGAACGGGTCAACAAGTTCTCGAAGATCGATGCCGAGTGGGATCTGCGGATCCCGAACCTGCTCGAAGTCCAGCTCAAGAGCTTCAAGGACTTCCTCCAGAGTGACGTGGACCCCATGCGCCGCCGCAACGAGGGGCTGCAGGAGGTCTTCACGGGAGTGTTCCCGATCTCGGACACCCGCGAGATGTTCTCGCTGGAGTTCGTCGCCTATGAGATCGGCGAGCCCAAGTACTCGATGGACGAGTGCGTCGAACGTGACCTCAGCTACTCCGCGCCCCTGAAGGCGCGCCTGCGCCTGAACTCCCGCGAGGAGGTCGATGGCGTCAAGCGCGACAAGGACGTGATCGAGCAGGAGGTGTACCTCGGCGAGCTGCCGCTCATCACCGACAACGGCACGTTCATCATCAACGGTGCGGAGCGCGTCATCGTCTCGCAGCTCCACCGTTCGCCGGGCGTGTTCTTCGACGAGCTCACCCACCCGAGCGGCAAGACGCTCTACACCGCGCGCATCATCCCGTACCGCGGCTCGTGGGTGGAGTTCTCGCTCGACGTGAACGACGTCATGCACGTGCACATCGACCGCAAGCGCAAGCTGCCGGTCACGGTGCTGCTGCGTGCGCTGGGCTTCGTGCGCAACCGCGAGATCCTCGAGCTCTTCTACGAGAAGGAGATGCTGGACGTCTCCGGCAAGAAGGCCGAGGCGGCGCTCGATCGCATCTGCGCCGAGGACCTCATGGACGAGAGCACGGGCGAGATCCTGCTCGAGGCCAACGAGCAGATCACGCCGGAGCGCGTCGAGCTCATCAAGAAGTCCGGGCTCGAGCAGCTCGAGGTGTTCGTCATCCCCCACCAGGACGACGCCGACCTCGTGCGCAACACGCTGCGCAAGGACCCGACCGAGAACCAGGAGCAGGCGCTGCACCGCATCTACAACCTGCTCCGTCCGGGCGAGCCGCCCCGCGCCGACTCCGCGCGCGAGATCCTGAACAAGCTGTTCTTCAACCCGAAGCGCTACGACCTCGCGCGCGTCGGCCGCTACAAGCTCAACCAGAAGCTCCCGCACGCCATGCTGCTGCCCGGCACGGACGTGATGAAGAAGCTCACGCTGGGCGTGCCGGACCTCAACCACACCACGCTCTGCCGTGAGGACTTCATCGTCATCATCAAGTACCTCGTCCTGCTGCGCACGGGCGGGGCGATGGTGACCGCCGACAACGTCGAGCAGCCGGCCCGTACGGACGACATCGACCACCTCGGCAACCGTCGCGTGCGTTCGGTGGGCGAGCTGCTCGCGAACCAGTTCAACATCGGTCTCGCGCGCATGGCCCGCATCATCCGTGAGCGCATGTCGCTGCAGGACCAGGAGCAGATCACGCCCACGGACCTCGTGAACTCGCGCACCATCTCGGCCGTGATCCAGAGCTTCTTCGGATCCAGCCAGCTGTCGCAGTTCATGGACCAGACCAACCCGCTGGCGGAGCTCACGAACAAGCGCCGTCTGTCGGCGCTCGGACCGGGCGGCCTCACGCGCGACCGCGCCGGCTTCGAGGTGCGTGACGTGCACTACACGCACTACGGCCGCGTCTGCCCCATCGAGACGCCCGAAGGTCCGAACATCGGCCTCATCTCGTCGCTGTCCACCTACGCCAAGGTCAACGAGTTCGGCTTCCTCGAGACGCCGTACTTCCGGGTCCGCGACGGCAAGGTGGATCGCAAGAAGCCCGAGTTCCTCGCGGCCGACGTCGAGGACCGCGCGCGCATCGCGCCGGCCCTGACCGAGTTCGACAAGCAGTCGGGCGTGCTCGACGAGGACAACCTCACCGTGCGTTCCCAGGGCGAGTACCCCTCGGTGGACCGCGTCGAGGTGGACTACATGGAGGTGTCGCCCATCCAGCTCGTGTCGCCGGCCGCCGCGCTCATCCCGTTCCTCGAGCACGACGACGCCAACCGCGCGCTGATGGGTTCGAACATGCAGCGTCAGGCCGTGCCGCTCCTCGTCACCGAGGCCCCGCTCGTGGGCACCGGGCTCGAGGAGAAGGTCGCCGTGGACTCGGGCGCGCTCGTGCTCGCCCGTCGTTCGGGCGTGGTCGAGTTCGTCTCGGGCGAGATGGTCGCCGTGCGCTACGAGCGTGACGAGGACGAGCCGGAGTTCGACTACTCCGAGCAGCCGAACCTCGACCTCTACCGCCTCATCAAGTTCCGCCGCTCGAACCAGGACACCTGCCTCAACCAGCGACCCATCGTGGTCGAGGGGCAGAAGGTCAAGAAGGGCCAGGTCATCGCCGACGGCCCCGCGACCAGCCAGGGCGAGCTCGCGCTGGGTCGCAACGTCCTCGCGGCGTTCCTGCCGTGGGGCGGCTACAACTACGAGGACGCCATCCTGGTGAGCGAGAAGCTCATCAAGAACGACGTCTTCACCTCGATCCACATCGAGGAGTTCGAGCTGCAGGTCCGGGACACCAAGCGCGGTGTCGAGGAGATCACGCGCGAGATCCCGAACGTCTCCGAGGAAGCGGTCAAGAACCTCGACGAGGAGGGCGTGGTCCGCATCGGCGCCCGCGTGCGTCAGGGCGACATCCTCGTGGGCAAGGTGACGCCGAAGGGCGAGCAGGAGCTGTCGCCCGAGGAGCGTCTGCTCAAGGCCATCTTCGGCGACAAGGCCGGCGATGTGCGTGACGCGTCGCTCAAGGCGCCTCCCGGCATGGACGGCATCGTCATCGACATCAAGGTGTTCTCGCGCCGCGAGAAGGACGAGAGCACCAAGCAGCAGGAGAAGAAGAAGATCGAGAAGCTCCGCAAGGAGTCGCGCAAGGAGCGCGAGCGCATCGCCGAGGTGCGTGTCTCGAACGCGGTCCAGATCCTGAACGACCAGCTCGTGAACGTGCTCCGCAGCGCGTCCACCGGTGACGCCTTGGCTCGCAAGGGCCGCAAGGTCACGCCGGACTTCATCGCCGAGCTGGATCTCGACGACCTCGCCTGGGGCACCCCGGTGACCGAGGACGACAGCGTCAACGAGCGCTTCTGGAAGGCGATGAACAACGCCCAGAACGCGTTCACGCGCTGCGAGAAGGAACTCGAGAAGGAGATCGAGAAGGTCACCCGCGGCGACGAACTCCCGCCGGGCGTGGTCAAGCTCGTGAAGGTGTACATCGCGAAGCGTCGCAAGCTGTCGGTCGGCGACAAGATGGCCGGTCGCCACGGCAACAAGGGCGTCGTCGCGCGCATCGTCCCCGAGGAGGACCTGCCGTACCTGCCGGAGGGCGAGGCCGTCGAGATCGTTCTGAACCCGCTGGGCGTGCCCTCGCGCATGAACATCGGCCAGATCCTCGAGGTGCACCTGGGTTGGGCCGCGCACAAGCTCGGCTACAACTGCGCGACGCCGGTGTTCGCCGGCGCGACCGTGGACGAGATCAAGGCCGAGCTCCGCGCCGCGGGGCTGGCCGAGGACGGCAAGGTCGACCTGCGCGATGGGCGCTCGGGCGATCCGTTCGATCAGCGCGTCACGGTGGGCTACCTCTACATGTTGAAGCTGAGCCACCTCGTCGACGACAAGATCCACGCGCGTTCGACCGGTCCGTACTCGCTCGTCACCCAGCAGCCGCTGGGCGGTAAGGCGCAGTTCGGCGGTCAGCGCTTCGGCGAGATGGAGGTGTGGGCGCTCGAGGCGTACGGAGCGGCCTACACGTTGCAGGAACTCCTCACGGTGAAGTCCGACGACGTCGGCGGCCGGTCGCGCATCTACGAGGCGATCGTGAAGGGCGAGAACCCGCCCGAGCCGGGGACGCCGGAATCCTTCAACGTGCTCGTCAAGGAGCTCCAGAGTCTCTGTCTGGAAGTCCAGTTCGAGGAAGCGACCTGATCGAGAGTTCCCGCGACGTACGGCTCCGCCACGCACGGCCATGAACGACCGTCGCGCCCCTTCGAGGCGCGACGGACACCGGCCCAAGGGAGTACCGAATGAGCATCCAGAACACCGAGCTGACCCAGACATTCCTCGACAACGCCGGCCCGCGCACCACGCTCGGGCGCTTCGACGACCGCGACCAGCGGCGCAAGCTGAGCTTCAACCAGATCCGGATCCGTCTGGCCTCGCCCGACGTCATCCGCAGCTGGTCCCACGGTGAGGTCACCAAGCCCGAGACGATCAACTACCGCTCGTTCAAGCCCGAGAAGGACGGCTTGTTCTGCGAGAAGATCTTCGGGCCGGTGAAGGACTGGGAGTGCAACTGCGGCAAGTTCAAGCGCATCCGCTACCGCGGCGTCGTCTGCGACCGCTGCGGTGTCGAGGTGACGCAGGCCAAGGTGCGTCGTGAGCGCCTGGGCCACATCGAGCTGGCCGTGCCGGTCTCGCACATCTGGTTCTTCAAGGGTGTGCCGTCGCGCATCGGTCACCTGCTCGACATGAGCATCAAGGACCTCGAGCGCATCCTGTACTACGAGTCGTACGTGGTGATCGAGCCGGGCACCACCGGCTTCAAGAAGCGCGAGATCATCACCGAGGAGCAGCACGCCGAGGCCCTCGAGGAGCAGCCGGAGTCGGGCATGCGCGCCAAGATGGGCGCCGAGGCCATCCGTGACCTGCTCTCGGAGCTCGACCTCGACGAGCTGTCCACCGACCTGCGCGCGCAGGCCAAGATGGAGACGAGCGTCCAGCGCAAGAAGGACCTGCTCAAGCGTCTGCGCATCGTCGAGGCCTTCCGCAACAGCAACAACCGCCCCGAGTGGATGATCCTCGAGTGCATCCCCGTGCTGCCGCCGGACCTGCGTCCGCTCGTGCCGCTCGAGGGTGGCCGCTTCGCGACCTCGGACCTCAACGACCTCTACCGCCGCGTCATCAACCGTAACAACCGGTTGAAGAAGCTCATGGACATCAAGGCGCCCGAGGTCATCCTGCGCAACGAGAAGCGCATGCTGCAGGAGGCCGTGGACGCGCTGTTCGACAACGGTCGCCGCAGCCGCGCCGTGCGTGGTCAGGGCAACCGTCCGCTCAAGTCGCTGTCCGACATGCTCAAGGGCAAGCAGGGCCGGTTCCGTCAGAACCTGCTCGGCAAGCGCGTGGACTACTCGGGCCGTTCGGTCATCGTCGTCGGCCCCGAGCTCAAGCTGAACCAGTGCGGTCTGCCGAAGAACATGGCGCTCGAGCTGTTCAAGCCGTTCATCATCCGCAAGCTCGAGGACCGCGGCTACGTGCAGACCGTCAAGAGCGCGAAGCGCCTGGTCGAGCGCGAGAAGCCCGAGGTGTGGGACATCCTGGGCGAGATCATCGAGAACCACCCGGTGCTCCTGAACCGCGCCCCCACGCTGCACCGTCTCGGCATCCAGGGCTTCGAGCCCGTACTGGTCGAGGGCAAGGCCATCCGTATCCATCCCATGGTCTGCCAGGCGTTCAACGCCGACTTCGACGGCGACCAGATGGCCGTGCACGTGCCGCTGTCGTTCGAGGCTCAGATCGAGACCAGCCTGCTCATGCTGAGCACGCAGAACATCCTGTCGCCCGCGAACGGTCGTCCGCTCGCGACGCCGCACCAGGACCTCGTGCTCGGTTGCCACTACGTCACGAAGGACCGTGAGGACGTGCTGGACGCGCGCGCCGAGAAGGCCGGGCTCGCGGCCGACGACCCGCGTCGCCTGCGTCGCTTCCACAGCCCGGACGAGGTCCGTGCCGCGTTCGACAACGGTCAGCTGCCGCTGCACGGCCGTGTCGCCGTGCGGGCGTCGAGCCTGCCGCTGTCCAAGCCGGAGCCGTCGGGCTGGGTCGTCACGACCGCGGGCCGCATCCTGTTCAACGACGTCATCCCGCGCGACCTCGGCTACCGGAACGAGACGTTCAACAAGAAGAAGCTCGAAGGCCTGATCAGCGATTGCTACGCCAAGCTCGGCAGCGAGCTCACGGCGGACCTGCTCGACTCGCTCAAGGACATGGGCTTCAAGTACGTCACGCAGGGCGCGTTCACGGTCGGTATCGACGACGTGCGCATCCCGTCCGAGAAGCACGCCATCATCAGCGAGACCGCGGCACGGGTCGAGGACATCAAGAAGGCGTACCGCAACGGCGCCATCACCGAGGCCGAGCGCTACAACAAGGTCATCGACGAGTGGACGCACGCGACGACGCAGGTCGAGAAGGTCACGTTCGAGGGCCTGTCGAAGGACCGTCAGGGCTTCAACCCGATCTTCATGATGGCCGACTCGGGCGCCCGCGGTAACCGCGAGCAGATCCGTCAGCTCGCCGGTATGCGCGGCCTCATGGCCAAGCCGCAGAAGAAGATCACGGGCGGCGTGGGCGAGATCATCGAGTCGCCGATCGTGCACAACTTCAAGGAAGGCCTGAGCGTGCTCGAGTACTTCATCTCGACGCACGGCGCGCGCAAGGGTCTCGCCGACACCGCGCTCAAGACGGCCGACGCCGGTTACCTCACGCGTCGCCTCGTGGACGTGGCCCAGGACGTCATCATCAACGAGGTGGATTGCGGCACGACCCGCGGCCTCACGGTGAAGGCGCTCAAGAACGGCGAGGACGTGATCGAGGCCCTCAAGGACCGCGTGCTCGGCCGTGTCGCGTCGCAGGACGTCGCGCACCCGCTCACGAACGAGATCATCGTCGAGGCCGGTGCGATGATCGACGAGGTCGTGCAGAAGCGCATCGAGGACGCCGAGAAGGCGGGTCTCCAGCGCATGTTCATCCGTTCGGTGCTCACCTGCGACGCGCGTCGCGGCGTGTGCGCCCGTTGCTACGGCCGCAACCTGGCCACCGGTCGCGAGGTGGATCTGGGCGAGGCGGTGGGTGTCATCGCCGCGCAGTCCATCGGCGAGCCGGGCACGCAGCTCACGCTGCGCACCTTCCACATCGGTGGCGCCGCGCAGCGCAGCGTCGAGAAGTCGGAGATCGAGGCGCCGGCGGCCGGCACGGTCCGTTACGTGGGCATCGACACGGTGCCCTACGCGGGTCCGGCCGAGACGCGCTACGCGGGTGCGGACTTCAAGGGCCAGGTGTGGGTGTGCGTCTCGCACGGCACCGAGCTCGAGATCGTGAACGAGGAGCGCGTCGTCGCCCGTCTGCAGGTGCCCTACGGCGCCCAGCTCGAGGTGCCCAACGACGGTGTGGTGAAGGAGGGTGTGGTCCTGTTCCGCTGGGACCTTTACAACAACCCGATCGTCACCCAGCACGGCGGCACGGTGCGCTTCGTGGACATCAAGGACAAGGCCACGGTCCGCGAGGAGGTCGACGAGAACACGGGCACGAAGCTGCTCGTGATCATGGAGGACAAGTCGAAGGAGCTGCAGCCGGCCATCGACATCCTCGACGCCTCGGGCCAGAAGCTCGCGCACTACCCGCTGCCCACGGGTGCCCGTCTCGAGGTTCGCGACGGTCAGCGTGTCGGCTCGGGCGAGGCGCTCGTCAAGACGCGCCGTGAGGTCTCGAAGACCCGCGACATCACGGGCGGTCTGCCGCGAGTCGCCGAGCTGTTCGAGGCCCGTCGTCCGAAGGACGCGGCGATCGTGGCCGAGATCGACGGCACCGCCGAGTACGTCGGTGTCACGCGCGGTATGCGCAAGTTCGTCATCCGGGGCGAGGACGGGCAGGAGCAGGAGGCGCTCATCCCGCAGGGCCGCCACATGTACGTGCAGAACGGCAGCGTGGTGCGCGCGGGCGAGCCGCTCACCGAGGGCCCGACCAACCCGCACGACATCCTGAAGATCAAGGGCATGGAGGAGGTACAGGAGTACCTCGTCAACGAGATCCAGGAGGTCTACCGTCTGCAGGGCGTGCGCATCGATGACAAGCACATCGAGGTCATCTCGCGCCAGATGCTGCAGAAGGTGAAGATCGACGATCCGGGCAACACGTCGTTCCTCGAGGGCGAGGTCGTGGACCGTCTCGCCGTCCAGGAGGAGAACCGTCGGATGCACGAGGAGGGGCAGGCGCCGGCGTCGTTCCTGCCGCTGCTGCTGGGCATCACGAAGGCGTCGCTCTCGACCGAGAGCTTCATCTCGGCGGCGTCGTTCCAGGAGACCACGCGCGTGCTCACCGAGGCGGCGATCCACGGCAAGGTGGATCAGCTGCGCGGCCTCAAGGAGAACGTGATCATCGGTCACCTGATCCCGGCCGGCACCGGTCTGCCGGTGTATCGTCGGGTTCGCCTGGAGGCGGAGAAGGAGGTCGTCAATCCGCTCGAGGTCGGCGAGGCGATGCCGGAGATGTCGTGGCCGGTGCCCGAGCCCGCCGTCATGGGTGGCCCGACC
>Ga0256342_1000096_pt1 | contig 11869 bp, 10 predicted proteins | sample AtltaT_19_FD_183672 | JGI IMG/M metagenome (GOLD analysis project Ga0256342, IMG submission 183672) | Metatranscriptome of freshwater microbial communities from Altamaha River, Georgia, United States - Atl_Miss_RepB_8d (Metagenome... | ecosystem: Environmental > Aquatic > Freshwater > River...
GGCAAGCTCACCTTCGACCGGCTCTCCAGCGTGTTTATGTCCAACACCAACCACGAAGAAAACCAGCCCGCCCACCTCACGCTCAAAGACGCCAGCGTACCGGTGCAGATCAACCTGGCGAAATACGCAGGCCCCGAGAGCCGCTACTGCCCGGCCGGCGTCTACGAGTTCGTGAAGAACAACGACGGTTCGGACCGGCTGCAGATCAACGCCCAGAACTGCGTGCACTGCAAAACCTGCGACATCAAGGACCCCACCCAGAACATCGTCTGGGTCACACCCGAAGGCGGCGGTGGCCCCAACTACGCGGGCATGTAGCCAAGAGACGCTGAGTCACCTGCGCCCATCCGCAAACGAGCCTGAGGCAAACTATGGATTTTTCCGCATGCAAGGCCTGCGCATGGCGCAGACTGACCGACAAGAACATCCCCCAATGAAAAACCACGACTTGAAGACACTGACTGCCGATTTGGAACGTCTGCTCAAGCTGCGCTCGCGGCCCTTCGGCATGACACTGTTTGAACATCGTGCGGACATGGAGGCCATTCCAAAGATTCGCCGCCCCAAAACCATTCACACGATGGATCAGATCGTCGCACAGGCGGCGCGCCTGGGCTGGACCGTGGGCATCACAGCGGAAGACCTCGTCGGCGACCAATGCCGGGCCGTGGTTGGCCTGGGCGCCGCCAAGACACCGGCCTGGCAGACGGGTGAGCCCATGGTGGGCGTCTGGTACGCAACGCTGGAGGATGCCACGCGGCATCAGGCCGCGATGCACTGCGCGCCCGATGGCCGCCACGAGGCACTGGCCGTTTCGCCGCTTGCCTCGGGTCGCATGGCAGCGCCAGACATCGCGTTGTTCTATGCCACGCCAGGCGCCATGATGTACTTCATAAACGGCCTACAGTGGTCCGGATACAAGCGTTTCGACTGGAGCATCGTCGGCGAGTCGTCTTGCGCCGACTCCTGGGGACGCGCCCTCTCCACGCACGAACCCAGCCTGTCGATTCCATGTTTTGCCGAACGGCGCTACGGTGGAGTGCTTGACGACGAAATGCTCATGGCCGTGCCACCCGAATACCTGGCACGCGCGATCACGGGCATGGAAGCGCTGGCGAAGAACGGCCTGCGATACCCCTTCCCGCAATACGGCATTCAGATGGATGCGCAGGCAGGCCTGGCCGCCAGTTATCCCAACCCGGCGGGCTCCGGCAGTGCGCCTTGATTGCAGCGCGTTTGCACAGGCTCGCGCAGTTGCGTCCGACAGGAAACCTGGACGGTTGGTCGCTGCGACTCGGCCAGCCCCTGCATGCACCCGCCACAAGCTGGCGCCCCTGATGCTCGTGACGGCAAACGCACCTTCCAACCCTGCCATCACCACGCTCGCTACTTGCCAAAGCAAGGCCGATAAGCTCGAAGACGGCCCCCAGAAACTGCACGCCCTGTCTGAACAACAGGTGTTGCATTCCCGACGAACTGTCCACCGCGTGACATTTTCCGCATCTAGAAGGACGACATGACAGAAGACACCACCTTCGGCTTCAACGACGAAGCCCTCGCAACCCGACCCACCGTATACCAGCCCGGCCTGTTCGATGGCCAGGTGGTAATGGTCAGCGGTGCCGGCAGCGGCATCGGCAAGGCCATCGCCTTCCTGTACGCGCGCCTGGGCGCCAAGCTGGTCATCTGCGGGCGCGACCCCGCCAAGCTGGAGGCCTGCGCCGAATGGCTGCGCCGGCTCGGCAGCCCTGACGTGCTGGTGCAACCCATGACGATCCGTGAGCCCGAGCAGGTGGAACAGTTGATCGACGTGGCGTGGCTGCACTTCGGACGCATAGACGTGCTCGTCAACAACGCCGGCGGGCAATTCCCGCAGCGGGCGCTGGACTACAGCGTCAAGGGCTGGAAGGCGGTGATAGACACCAACCTGAACGGCACCTGGTACATGATGCATGCGCTGGCTCGCCGCTGGCGCGACACAGGCACGCAAGGCAACATCGTCAACATCGTCGCCACCTTCCAGCGGGGCATGCCGGGCGTGGCGCACACCTGCGCTGCGCGCGCCGCCGTAACCCATCTGTCTAAAACTGTTGCAGTGGAGTGGGCGCAGCATGGCATCCGCGTCAATTGCATCGCGCCTGGAGCGATCGCCAGCACCGGCTTCCGTCAGTACTCCCCCGAGGCGGTGAAGGCCTTCGCCGGAGCCAACCCGATGAAACATGTCGGTGACGTGCAGGACGTGGCCGAGGCAGCGGTCTACCTCAGCGCGCCCAGCGGCAAGTTCGTCACCGGCGAACTGCTCACGGTGGATGGCGGCGGCGTGCTCTGGGGCGAAGTCTGGACCATCGCCAAACCCGATTACTTCAAGGTGAACACATGAATTCGGCTGACTCGCAACACCCCAAGTTCGGCCCGGGCGACGAGGCCCTGGCCGCACTCCCGACGGTCTATCGCGACGACCTTTTCGCCGGCAAAGTGGTGCTGGTGTCGGGCGCCGGCAGTGGCATCGGCAAGGCGATTGCCTTCCTGTTCGCGCGGCTGGGTGCCACGCTCGCCATCTGCGGGCGCAAGGCCGACAAACTCGAGGACTGCGCCGAAAAACTGCGCGCGCTGTCGGGCCGTGAGGTATTCACCTACCCGATGACCATCCGCGACCCCGAGCAGGTGGACGCCATGCTCAGTGCCGTGTGGGAACGTTTGGGCGGCGTCGACGTGCTGGTCAACAACGCTGGCGGCCAGTTTGCCGCCCATGCGATGGACTTCAACGTCAAGGGCTGGAACGCGGTGATCGACACCAACCTCAATGGCAGCTGGTACATGATGCAGGGCGCGGCCAGGCGCTGGGTGGAGCAAGGCCGGCCCGGCAACATCGTCAACATCACCGCCGCCATCGACCGCGGCCTCACGGGCATGGCGCACACCACCGCCTCGCGCGCGGGCGTCATCGCGCTGTCGCGCACGCTGGCCATCGAGTGGGCAGAGCACGGCATCCGCCTGAACTGCATTGGCGCCGGCGCCATCGAGAGCAACGGTTTCAACAACTACCGCGAAGAAAACGTTTCCACTTTCTACTCGTGCAATCCGATGAAACGGGCCGGCGACGTGCAGGACATCGCGGAGGCGGTGGTCTACCTCGCCGCACCCTCGGGCAAGTTCATCACCGGCGAGGTGCTCAACGTCGAAGGCGGGATGCTGCTGTGGGGCGAGTTCTGGCCAGCCGGAAAACCCGACTACTTCAAGGTCGATCAAGAGTGACCTCACAACCCCCTCTTCCGTCGGCAACGTGCTCCCACGGGCCTTTTCAGCAGCTCGTCGGGTACGACATCCTGCACAACGAGCGCGGCCTGTATTTCCGGCTGCCGATCCGGCGCGACCACCTCAACCCCCACGGCGTGCTCCACGGCGGCGTGCCCCTGACCTTGCTCGATGCGGTCGGGGGCAGAACCCTGATCGACCGGCCGATCCCGGGCAGCGGCCAGCTCATCCAGTCGTCGGTAACGGTCACGCTCACCGTGGATTTCATGCGTGCGGTCGGCACAGGAATCCTGTTTGCATCGGCAACGCCGGACCACATCGGCAAGACGCTGGCCTATGTGTCGGTGAAGGTCACGCTCGACGCACTCGACGGAGACATCGTGTCGCGCGGCATCGGCACCTACCGCATCTACACCAAGTCACTGGTCAAAGCGGTCTGATCGGTGCTCGGCGGAGACCGCCCGGCAAAGCACTGCCGCTCAATGCAAATGATCATCGGGCGGCGGAAGGATTTTCAGCTCGCGGTTGATGCGTTCGATTTGGTCGGGCTGAAACTGCGTCGAATGCCTGTGGTCCGTTTTCCCCAGCCCCCACCATTCTTCGACTACAAGAGTTCGTCGTCGTGTTCGCCAATGAACGGTGCGGGGCCTGGGCGATCAGTCACCGTCCGGCTGAACCTTGGTGCCGGCGAAGGTTGGAGCACGCCGTCTCGCTCAAAGAAAGTGCCGCGCGCGCTGTTGTGTGGATGATGTGCAGCCTCTTCCAGAGTCAGCACCGGCGCAAAGCACACGTCGGTCCCTTCCAGCAACGCACACCAGTGCGTGCTCGGCTGGGTGCGGAAGATGTCGGTGACCTGTCGTTTGAGTGTCGGCCAGACGGCCGGATCGCGTTGCCGTTGAAACTCGGGATCGCTGATGCCCAGCTTCTCCAGCAGCAGCACATAGAATTGGGGTTCCAGTGATGCGATCGAGATCCATTTCCCGTCAGCGCACTCATAGGTGTCGTAGAAATGCGATCCGCCATCCAACAGGTTGGCCTGCCGCTCATTCTTCCACATTCCCAGCGCCTTGAGGTCGCAGACGATGGAGGTCAGCAGCGCAGCGCCGTCGGTGATCGCAGCATCGACCACCTGACCATGGCCAGAGGAGCGCGCTTCAAGCAAAGCGCAAACGATGCCAAAGGCTAGAATCATGCCGCCGCCGCCCAGGTCGCCAACCATCGCCGGCGGCGCTACTGGCCCGCCGTCCGAGCGGCCAATCATGCTAAGCGCGCCCGACAGCGCAATGTAGTTGATGTCATGCCCGGCGGCCTGCGCGAGCGGGCCGTCCTGACCCCAGCCGGTCATGCGTCCGTAGACGAGTCGCGGGTGGCGTGCCAGCAGCACGTCCGGGCCCAATCCCAGCCGCTCCATCACGCCCGGGCGAAAACCCTCGATGATCGCGTCGGCACCGTCGACCAGCTCCAGCACCCGCTGTACGTCTGCGGGTGACTTCAGATCGACCGCCACCGAACGCCGGCCGCGGTGCAGCACGCTGCGCCGACCACTGGCCAGGAAGGCGCCTTCCCCGCGGTCTTTGCCCTTGTCGGCCTTGCGGTCCAGGCGGATCACGTCCGCACCCATGTCGGACAGCATCATCGCGCAGAACGGTCCGGGGCCGATGCCGCCGAACTCGATCACTTTCAACCCCTGCAAGGGACCACTCATTTGTCGTTACTCCTGAAACTGAATTAGAACCACAAGCCAGCCGTTTGTTACCCCAGCCAGCGCTTGCGCCGCTTGTAGTGCTTGACCTCTCGGAAACTCTTGCGCACCCCCTCGCGGTCCAGGCCGAGATAAAACTCGCGCACATCCTCGTTGTCGCGGAGTTCCTGGGCCTGCCCCTCCAGCACGATGCGACCGCTCTCCATGACATAACCATAGTCGGCGATCTCCAGGGCCACGCGTGTGTTTTGTTCGACGATGAGCAGCGACAGCCCCTGCTCACGCAGGTGGCGCAGCACGCTGAAGACTTCCTCGACCATGCGCGGCGCCAGCCCGAGTGACGGCTCGTCGATCAGCATGAGTTTCGGCTCGGCCATGATCGCGCGCCCGATCACCAGCATTTGCTGCTCGCCGCCCGACAGATAACCGGCCGTGCGTTTTCGCAGGTCGGCCAGGCGCGGAATCGCTTCGTACACGCTGTCCATCGCCCGGCGCATCGCCTGCGCCGATGGAAACATGTGGCCGCCGATGATGAGGTTTTGCTCGACCGTCATGTGCTGCAGCACGCGCCGGCCTTCCATCACATGAACCAGACCACCGCGCACCACGGTCGCCGGGTCGTGCCCCTGAATCGGCCGGCCGTCGAAGGTGATCGCCCCTCCCGAGACGCGGCCGTCTTCCGAGCCTATGACGCCGGAGATGGCCTTGAGGGTGGTGCTCTTGCCTGCGCCGTTGGCGCCCAGCAGCGCCACGCATCCGCCTTCGGGGACCTGCATCGACACGCCCTTGAGCGCCAGGATCACCTCGGCATACAATACCTCGACGTTGGACAGCGTCAGCACCGCCGGATTGGCGGCCGCATCGGGCGTGGTCCGTTGATCCGGTGCTGCAGCAAGGGCTGAATTCACCATTTGGGCACCATTGGGACGGTCACATCGCCCGCCACCCGAACCACCTTGCCGTCCTTCATGGTCGCGATGTTGACCTTGGCGGTACCGGTGGGGAAGGGGGCGTCGTTGCTGAAGTCCACGCTTGGCAGTATGCCCATCAGGTCGTTGCTGGTGAACTGGCTGGCCAGCAGCGTCTCGTGCACGGCTTCGCCGGTGACTTTGCCGACGCCCTTGGCCTTGATGGTGGCCTCAATCGCGCGCACGGCCACGATGCTTTGGCCCAGGCCCATGATGGTCATTGCATTCCAGCCCGATTTCAGGCCATGCTTTTCCTGCAACATGCTGTAGAACTTGCGTGCGGTCGTGTCGTCTTCGCTGGCATCGGCGATGGCACCCACCTCGAAATCACCGGCAAAGCCGTTCGGGTCGCCAAGTGCCTTGGATGATCCTACCACCCCGTTGTGCAGCGAGAGCATGATAGGGACGTTCTTGCCCAGCGCCTGCAAGGCCCGTTTAGTGGCCACAGCCTGGGCGGTGTTGGTCTGGATCACGATCACGTCGGTGCCCTTGTTGACCAGGCGGCGCACCGCCAGGGTCAGGTCGGCCGGTTGCACTTCGGTCCAGATCGCCTCGACGAAGGTGGCTTTGTCCGGGTTGGCCTTGGTGTAGCTTTGCAGGCCCTTGGCCATGTCGGCGAAGGCGGGTGTGGCTTCGGACGTGATGATTGCCACCTTGACCGGGCGCTTGCCCTCGAGCTTGGTGGTGCGGAACCATTCCAGGAATCCGGCCGCCTCATGGGGGTAGGTGGGACGCAGGTTCAGGACCCATTGGTTGGGCTTCCAGCCGAAGCCGTAGGCGGCGGTGCCCAGCAGCATGGGTACCTTGTCTTCCGGCAGGCGCTGCTGCAGCGCGGCGGCATCCGGGCCGCCAAGCCCGAGCACGAGCGCGGGCTTGAGTTCGGCCTTGATACCGGGCCATAGGCTGGCGGTTTGCGCCACGTCGTAGCGCGTGTCGAAGGTCTTGACGACGATCTGCACGTTGAGCTTACTGCCCACTTCCTTGTTCCACCACTCGATCACGGCGAGTCGCCCGCCTTGCATCTGTGGCATGACGTTGGCGAAGGGGCCGGCGAAGTCGGCAAAGGCGGCCACGTTGATCGTTGTCGTCTGCGCGTGGGCGGGTGCGTTCAGCAGCAGGCCGGTGGTCAGGGAGGCCGTGAGTTTCAGAAAGGTTTTTCGTTGCATGCTTGTCTCCAGGTGGTGGTGGTGAGGGGGAAAGGGGCGGGGGGATGGCGACGCGCTGTGCTGGGCGTGTTCAATGGTGAAACGGCCAGAGCCGGTAGTTTGTTTTCAGGATGTTCCAGCGGTGCATCAGGCCTTTCGGTTCAAACAGCAGAAACAGCATGATGATGAGACCGAGAAACACATTCATGCTGGCGAAGATCAGGTCGCTGCTCAGGCTGGGGATGCGCTCGACCAGGTCAGGCCCGAGGCTGGTGATGGCCTCTTGGACGCCACGGATGAGCACGGTGCCTATCAGTGCCCCGACGATCGAGCCGAGCCCGCCGACGATCATCATGGCAATGAACCAGATCGAGTTGAACAGCGTGAATTGGTCGACTGAGACATAACGCACCTGGTAGGCCCACAGGGCACCGCCGATACCGGCGTAAAAAGCGCCTAGCACAAAGGCACGCGACTTGGCGCCGGCCACGTCGATGCCCATCATGCCAGCGGCCACATCGTCGTCGCGCACAGCGACGAAGGCGCGCCCGTGGCGGCTGCGCAGGATGCCGAAAGCGCCGAATACCATCACCATGGTGACGACAAGAAACAGGTAATACAGCGAACGATCGGTGTTGAACAAAAATGTGCCCAGCCGGGCCGGCTCGAGGCTGAAGCCATTGACGCCGCCGAGCCAGGATGAGGGCAGGTTCAGGACAACGAAGTGGAAGATGAACTGGGCCGCGATGGTGGTCAGGGCGAGGTAGAAACCCTTGATGCGTTTCGCTGTCATGCCGAACAGCCAACCGGCCAGCGCAGCCACCAGGCCGGCAACCGGCACCGCCACCCAGAACGGCAGCCCGGCCTTGACCTCGACCACACTGGCGGCGTAGGCACCGACCCCCATGAAGGCAGCCTGGCCCAGGTTGATCTGCCCGGCGTAGCCGGTGGTGATTTGCAGCCCGACCACCACGATGGACGTGACCAGCATCAGGTTGGCTACGGCTACCAGACGCTCCGAGGCGAACCAGGGGAGGATCAGCAGAATGACAATGAACAGCGCCAGGGTGACCCACTGGGCGCGCGTGCGGATCAGCGCGCGGTCGCGCGCATAGCTGGTGGAAAAAATGCCGGAGGGATCCATGGGTCAGACTCTTTCAATGCGTTTCCAGCCGAACATGCCGGTCGGACGAACCACCAGCACCACCAGCATGAAGATATAGGGGACGACGGCGGCGGCGTTGCCGCCGATCAGCGGGTCGATGTAGGCGGCGGTCAACGCCTGCACAACCCCGACGATGATGCCCGCCAGCAGCAGGCCGCCGATGGATTCGAGCCCGGCCAGCAGCGCCACCGGCAGGGCGGCGAAGCCGATCTCGGAAGACATGAAGGTCAGCGACTTGCCGCTCAGGTAGACCATCGAGCTGATCACCGACAGCACCCCACCCAGCGCCCAGGCAAATGCGATGGAGCGACGCACGCTGATGCCCATGGCCAGCGCGATCTGGTGGTCTTCGGCCACCGCCGACATGGCCAGCCCGGTGCGGCTGCGGTTGAAGAACCAGTGCAGCGCCACCGCCGCCAGCACCGCGATGAGGCCACCGATGGCGAGCGAGCGCGGGATGATCATCTCGCCCAGGATGATGGGCGCCAGGGGAAAGATAGCGGGGAACTGACGCTCCTGCGGGCCCCAGATCACCAGCACCAGTCCGCGCATCAGGATCAGCAGCCCGATGGTGACCATGATCATCGAGAACACCGATTCGCCGATCAGGCGCCTGAACAGCAGCCGTTCAATCGCCAGCCCGATCAGCACCGAAATGCCCAGCGCGACGGCGATGCCCAGCGCCGGATGCATGCCGCGCGACTGGATCGCCCACCACAGCAGGAAGGCGCCCAGTACGATCATCTCGCCGATTGCCATGTTGAAGACCTTGCTGGCGCGGTAGATGACCACAAAGCCCATGGCGACCAGCGAGTACAGCAGGCCGAGCAGCGCGCCGTTGATTGTGTAGTTGATGAATTCGATGATCATGGTGTGGGCGTCTGGTCGATGTCGGTGGCGACTACGGTTGCGCGCAGCACGCCCTGGCGGCCGTCCTGGTAGGTCACGGCGATTTCGCAGGCGATGTCGGCGGCGCCTGCATACAGGCCGTCAATCAGCGCCCGATAGCGCACCTCAAGAAACTCGCGGCGCAGCTTGCGCGTGCGCGTGAGTTCACCTTCGTCGGGGTCGAGTTCCTTCGGAAAATTGGCGAAACGCACCACGCGCGAGCCTTCGGGCAGCAGTTTGTTGATGCGGCGGATTTCGCCCTGCACCAGTTGCCGCACTTCGGGCCGCTGCGACAGATCGGTGAAGGTGGAGAAGGCGATGCGCCGCTCCTCGGCCCAGCGGCTAGTCACCGCCATGTCGATGTTGATCAGCGCGCCAACCCAGGGCCGGGTTGCGTCGCCCAGCACCATCACGTCTTTGATGAAGGGCGAAAAGCGCAGGCGCGTCTCGATGAACTGCGGCGGATACAGGTGGCCGCTGGCGAGTTGGACCAAGTGCTCCAGCCGGTCCAGGTACACCAGTTCACTGCGCTCGGTCTTGCGCACGGCGTCACCGCTGATGTACCAGCCGTCGCGCTGGATGGCGGCGGCCTTCTCGGGCTTGCCCCAGTAGCCGAGAAAGCCGGTGCCGCCGCGCAGCAGCAGCTCGCCGTTATCCTGGATGCGCGATTCCAGCGGTGCGCCGAAGGCAGGATCCACATCGAGCAGCGGGCCCACAGTTTCGAGGTCGTAACGCTCGCCGCGGTGGCCGGCAATCAGGCCGAATTCGGAACAGCCGTAGATGTTGCGCAGTGGCACGCCCATGGCGTGAAACAGCCGGAACACGTCGGGCGCCATGGCGGTGCCGCCAGATACAGCGACCTTGCCGCGAATAAAGCCAAATTGGTCGCGCAGCGGATGAAGCACCAGCGCTTCGGCCAGCGGCAGCAGCAGCCGCGACAGCCATGGTGCCGTCCGCCCTTCGAGCCGCGTAACATGCACGTCGTGGCCGATGCGTATGCCCCAGCGGTAGATGCCGCGCGCAAGCCAGTTCGCGGCGAGCATGCGCGCCTCGATGGTGGCGGCGATGTTCTCCCACTGGCGCGGGCCGAACAGCACAATGTGCGGCGCGAGTTCGCGCAGATTGGGCAAGACTTGGTCAGGACCTTCCGGGAAGCTGACCACCAATGGCATGGTCAGCCCGAGTGTCACGCCCAGCAATTGCTCGGTGATCCAGGCCAGCGGCGTGTAGGACAGGTACTCCATACCGGGCTTGATCGGAAGCGCGCTGCTCATGCGCAATGCGTTGTCCATCAGCCAGCGGTGACTGATCATCACGCCCTTGGGCTTGCTGGTGGTGCCGGAGGTGTAGGTCAGCAGTGCCAGATCGTCAGGGTGGCCGGCGGCGATTTCGCGTTCGAAGCGCTGCGGTTGCCGCTCGTGCTGGCGCCGCCCTTCGTCGGTCAAGGCATCGAAGGATTGCAGCAGCGGATGCCGGTACGACCACATGCCCGAGTTGTCCCAGTAAGCGATGCCCCGGATGTCGGGCAGCCGCTCCAGCAGCGCGAGCGCCTTGTCGACCTGCTCCTGATCCTGCGCGAAGATGAAGCGGGCCTGCGCGTCCTCGCATAGGTAATGCAGTTCGTCGACGGTGGCGTCGGGGTAGACCGACACGGTTTTGGCGCCCAGTGACTGGGCTGCAAACAGAGCCCAGTAATGCTCGGGTTCGTTCTCGCCGATCACGATCGCGGTTTCGCCGCGCTGCAGGCCCTGCGCTGCTGCGCCAAGCGCCATGCTGCGCGTGCGCTCAAACACGTCGGACCACGTATAGCAGCGCCACACGCCTTTGCGCTTGACGCGCTGCGCCAGTCGCTGCGGATGTTCCTGGGTGTGGGCGAGCAACTTCTGTGGCAGGGTGAGTGCGGATGCAGTGGTGGGATGGTGTGCGCTCACTGAATTGCCCTTCGCGCTGTGCACCGCGGTATTCACGTTGGGAGCGGCCCGGCGGTTCATGCCGCTGCTCCCAGGTAGGCATGAATGACGGCCGGGTCGGCTTGCACCTGCGCCGGCGTGCCGTCAGCGATCTTACGGCCGAAGTCTAGTACCGCCACGCGGTCGGCCAGATCCATGACTACTCCCATGTCGTGCTCGACCAGCACCACCGGGATGCGCTTGGCCTCACGCACATCGATGATGAAGCGGGCCAGGTCTTCCTTTTCTTCGGTGTTCATGCCGGCCATCGGTTCATCCATCAGCAGCACCTTGGGGTCCATCGCCAATGCACGGCCCAGGTCGACGCGCTTGCGAAGACCGTAGCCGAGTGCGCCCACCGGCTGGTGGCGGATGTTTTCGATTTCGAGGAAGTCGATGATTTCCTCGACCGCTTCCCGGTGCAGAGTTTCTTCACGCTGGGTCCAGGGGAAATAGAGAAACGCCTGCGCCAGGCTCGAGCGCATCTTGCAGTAGCGGCCGACCAGGATGTTGTCGAGCACGCTCATGTTGGAGAACAGATGGGTGCCCTGAAAAGTGCGCACCACGCCGTCGCGCGCGATTTCGTGCACCGCGCGGCCCTTGATGTCGTGCGCACGGTAGTGCACATCGCCCTGTTGCGGCTGGTAAAAGCCGCTCAGCACGTTCATCAGCGAACTCTTGCCAGCTCCGTTGGGGCCGATGATGGCCAGCAGTTCGTTGTCACGAACTTCGATGCCGACGTCAGCCAAGGCTGTAACGCCACCGAATCGCAGCGTGACGTTCCGGGCCTGGAGCAC
>Ga0256342_1000097_pt1 | contig 11854 bp, 1 predicted proteins | sample AtltaT_19_FD_183672 | JGI IMG/M metagenome (GOLD analysis project Ga0256342, IMG submission 183672) | Metatranscriptome of freshwater microbial communities from Altamaha River, Georgia, United States - Atl_Miss_RepB_8d (Metagenome... | ecosystem: Environmental > Aquatic > Freshwater > River...
AGCCCGCCCTCTGGACCACAATCTCCTCTTAAAATCACACGCGGCAGTTGGCGGTTGCCTTGACCTTCTTGTATGTTGCCGCAGGAGTCGGATAGAAGCACACGCACCACACCAACGCTGCGGCTTATGCCGACGGCGGCGACATATGGCGCTTGGCGTGCTTCAACATGCCATGAAGACCCGTTGAACGTGCGCTTTTGTTCATCCGGATCAACGAAAGAGGAGTTGAACCAAAGAGCGCCGCCGTCGGGTGCGGTGGGGAGGGGCAGAATGATGTTGGTGGAAAGGCGTGAAGCATCGTCAGGAACCGTGAACCCATCTGTATCGGTGAAATTCCCATTAATATGCAGCAACAACAGCGCTTCGTTCTCATTCTGGACTGCAACAGCGTGCAGCGGCAGATGAACCGGCCGCTCCGTCCTGCCATACACGTCGACATCGCGCCAGTCAGGCGTGATGATGACATTGGGCAGCGGCGTTGATGGGTCATTGAAGTTTGCGAAGTGCATGACAAACGCTTTCGTCTGTGGATTCGGCAAGTAAAACGAGTGCGTGTTGGTGACGTAGTCCTCAGATGACGACCCGATTGCAAAACCACCCGTGTTGTCGCCATCGGGCTCCTGGATGAACTTGTACCATTCCGATGTTCCGTTGCCAAAGCGGCAGCGAACGGTCTTCTGCGACACGCGCGCAAGAGCGAGAGCTTTTTGAGAATGCCGCGGGGCCAAGCCCTGCAACGCAAAATCGAGCCAATCCATGTACTCTGAAAACTTACGCGTGTATGACTGCATCGTCTGATCAGATCCATACCGCGGGTTGAGGAAATATTCAAGTTCAATAAAGACAAGCGTGCGGTTTATATCAACGCAACCTAAGCAGAATGCTTCAGTCGCAAATCTTTGAGAAATGTCAGTATCTTTTGACGATGCATTGACATAGAGATTTCAAGATCATTCTCAAGCAACTTCAAAACGTCAGGATCAGAAACACCGATAAGAGCTGATAGCATTGTTCCATCAAAACCATTGTCAACGAAAGACTGCTGGTACTTTTTGTAAACTTTTTTTGAATCTCCTAATTCACCAACTGCGGCCGCTACATCATTTGCCCTCAACGCAAGCAATGGCGTTGATTTAAGAGGCGCCCACAACTTTGTGAGCTCTGCATGAATTCTCCTGCGGTGCAATTCTTTGCGAACATTCATTTCGGAAAGTGCGATAAAAAGCTGCGCCGCAGGCTGGCAGGCATACTCTTGGAGTAACCTGCCATCAAAATCATTGGATGTGAACTCTTCCTCATAACATTGATAGGCAGTGCCGATTTGGCCAATCAAAGTGGCCAAATCTAATGCGGACTTAGAATGGTATGGGATCGAATGCTCAGAAACGGGACTATCCATTTGCGAAACAGCCCCGTCAACGGCAGCAACAACTTCCAATTCACAATCACTGCTAAATGAAGGATCCGAAGGGGGATTCAACAATGATTCCTGATCTGCAGGACTTTTTGCCGCGAGTTTCTTATTGAAATCCCTTATGGGTTGGAGCCATAATTCACACATCCTCTTGGTTACAGCACTTTCGGCCTTTTTTGAGGCATCAATGAGGCCATTTTTGTTTTTCAAAATGCTCTTATAGCGCTGCAAATCCCTCTCGATATTTTGATAATTTTCTCCCTTTTTGACAGCTGTTCCATCGCCAATAGGCAAATGTTCCAACATATCTTGTTTCTGCTGCTCGCATCTCTCGATCTCTGCATTGTAAAATGCTATCTCAGAAAGTATCCTGCAGACTTCAGGATCTTCCTTATAGGCAGGCCCTTCAACATGAAATCTTGAGTTGCCACGAGGTGTAACCAACTTGGTTATGTCCATGTCCACTATCCAATCAGGAATGGTGGCTTTAGTCCAGTGACGCATGTCAAAGTCCTTGATTATTTCGCCCAAGCTGCTTGCAAAAGAATGTTCGCGCAACAATTGAAGCACTATGTGTTCCATTTTTTTGTGGTATTCCATCAACACATCAACGCTGGGATCCTCTCGCTGAATTTGCAAGAATTTCGCCTTTTCATCATCAAATGTGCATATTATTGCAACGAATAAACTGCACTGGCGCTTGCAAATCTGGACCGTTCCTTTTTCAGGATCGTAGCTCTCTGCACTGGACAAAATATCGAACCGTTTTAGTAAGTTGCTCAAGGAATCAGATCGATTGGGATAATTTTTAACAGCTGCAACTCTAGAGGAGAAGTCACTCACTTTGCGGCACGACGAAACTTCAAATTGGATGCTATCGAGAAATCGTTGCACTTCAAGCCGCCATCCTGCTGACACTCGCCCATCTCTCTTGATCTTCGCATCGATTGCATGAATGGATTGCTCGAATCTTTCGCAACACTCGCTAATTATACTTTCAGATTCCTTCAAACGCACAGTCGAAACTTTCGATTCGATGCCATCTAATAATGTTTGAATGTGCTGAAGACTGCGGTTGGTCGAAAATTGACAGTTGTAAACATGCCTCTGCTGGTCATGCCATTGCAGAATAGCCTCATCTGACATACTCTTGAACGCTGCATGAAGACGATACTGCTCTATTTTGAGTGTTTCGATTCTTGGGTATAGCGATGCAACCGTTTCTGAGGATTTAGACGTCGATACAGTTTCTGAGGATGAATCGTCTTTAGACGTCGATACTTCATGAATTTGTTGCACAAGTTGACCGAGTTCCCGTTCATAACCTCGGAGAACAGTCTTGTACACTTGAAAGTCGCTGCCCTCCTCGCACGATGGCGAGCAAGAACAACACACCATTTGCTCTCTGATGCAAGAAAAATCCAATTTTGCGGCTAAAATATCAAGCAAAAATTTGCCCTCAACGACACCAGCATCATCATCTATTGACTTCACCCACACAACTAGTCCTATATAGCTGAACTCATCTCGCGAGTGCAACTTCATTCCAACTTGGGGATCTTCTGAGTCGGGAAGGGATAAATCCGTCGCAACTTTGACCCTCACAATCTCTTCACTAGGACTGATGCATACACTCGATTTTGTGCTCTTCGAACTTTCAACACGCGTTTGAAACCGCTGAATGATTTTGAATCGACAACGTTTACGATGAGTGTGAGAGGGTGATGTGATACTCTCTGAAAACCGGGGGCACAATTCTGAGGCAGTGTGCACTGCAGCTTCAGCGGTATTGATTCTACTTTCGTTCACTGTCACTGTACATTTAACTTCGGACCATATTTCTGACACGGGCCGCAAAACAAAATGCTTGAATACCCAAAGAATAGACGCGGGATGGAATTTGATCGAAGAAGCGAACGGGAACAAACTAATCGGCGGTCCATCCAGCGCGAGCGATATCTTGAACTTGGTCGAATCGAGAGAGTGTTTGCAGACGAAGTAGCCTATGTTGAATTTCGGATGGTCCTTTCTGCTTGGCTCAGACCCGACAAACCATACACACTGACCTGGAAAAAGCATGTGCTCATCGCGGCAGCATATTGTATCGTTGACTATCTCGTGCACATTCTTTTCACAGCGTTCATCACTGTCAATGTTGGACAACATTCCAGACTTACTGGCGCCGGAATCGGCCCTGAACAACGGCGAATCAGTTTGAAAAAGTCCCTCGGGTATTTGACACCTTAAGCCCATATCTTTTAAGAGTTGCGTCAATTCTTCAAGTTTCGATGACCAAAGAACAGGCAAGACTTGAAGAATGCGAGAAAAAACGGATTTGCAGCTTCGTGATACTTGTATTCCTGCCAAAGCAATACTGCAAAATAGCATCACATCACTGAGACAAGTGCCGTTGGAGCTCCTGGACAGCCACTCTGACGAATCAGAGAAAATAGGAACAACGTAACGAGATTGAAGCAAGATGCTGACGCTTTTGACCAAATGGCTCATAATCCTTGATTCACTGTCGCGAATTACAGTTTCGATGAAGACAAGATGTCTATCAAACTGATCTTTCAATTGTTCATCATGAGTTGAATGATTCCTTAATTCTGAAGTCAACTTAGTTGCAGCATCACATACAATTTTAAACTTCTGAAGATCGCATTCTCCTCGATACTTGAGCTGATGATGCCCTATAATCGAATGTCTCAGTTCAGAGCACTTTTCAGCGGCATTTTCGACAGACTTTGGAACAATTTGCTTATCAATAACATTTTTGATCGCGTTGAAAACAAATCCTACATCGCAATCAGATATGGTCTTTTGCTCTATGGCTGTCTTGTGATCTCCCATCGACCCATAGCAAAGCTTGCCAACTTCGAGCCAGCCGTTTTCCTGAGCTATGATTTGCATGTTGGCATTCAAGGTAATGCCTTTATTCCGCAAGTGTTTGCATACCGTTTCTACAATGCGTGTATGAATGCAAACAATTTCATCGGCATCAGCAGGAAGCTTGTCAAGCGAATCCCCTCCTTTATATTTTGTTCCAGAATTAGATAGCAAATTTTTCTCACTTTCCGTCAACAATTTGTCAAAAATTCTGTAATGAAGTCTCTTCAAAACATCTTCTACAAAAAAACCAGCAACATTTGCTGTTTTATCAAGCAACTGTTTACACCAGCCGAAGATTTCAACTCCCATGGACGGTCTGTGCACCTTGAGACCAGCTTCAGAAAGCTCTTCTTCTAGCTGCTGCGCAAACTGGAGATCTTCAAGATCGTGACAAAGAAAAACATCATGTATTGAATCTCTGTGCTCGTGGAATTTTTCCAGCGCCGAGAGCAGTTTCTTTGGGTCAGTGCACCGGCGGTGTGGGTCTGGGCGGAGTGCTGAAAGTACAGGTTCAACAAATATCCGCAGCCATGGATGGCAGTGCTCATAAATTTTGCTCTCGTTGACTTGCACAACAAATGATATCCCTTTATCAGCTTCGAACTGAAGGATGTGTTTTCCTTTAGTTCCAACAGGAAACCCACACATCATTTCAACAAGTACGAGAGCAGCAGACCACGTGTCATCAGCAGGGCACGATTTATGTCCGGATTCAAAACATTGAGGACATTTGTAAAATAACGTTCCAGCAGTGGTTCCAAATGACGAACTGCATTCGTCTGGTGAAAATACTTTAGAAAGTCAAAATCTGCAAGTTTCAACGATACTTCTGACATGCGGAACTTGGAAGTATCGCAGTGAACAAGAATGTTGGCGGGTTTGATGTCACGGTGTAACACTGGATTCTGTAACGTGTGCAGAAAATGAAGCGCTTCAAGAATTTGACCAGAAAACTTCAAAAATAATTCAGAAGTGATGTACATTCGATTAGTGGCGTGTGATTTTGATACCATATCGAGTAATTGTTCGAAATCTCCGTGTTTCATCCATTCCATGATGAACGCCTTGGTGATGGTTCCAGGGGACCCAAACCCCTTCAGTTCAAAAGATTCGTAAAAATGAACGACATGAGAGCTATAGCAAGAATCTAAAAGTTTTCCCTCGTCGCGAAACAGAACACCTTGCTTTTTCTTGACAACTTTCACAGCTCGAGGTGTTGTTTGGCCATCATATTCGCATCTATAGACCTTTCCGAAACCTCCTTTTCCCACCCTTTCGAAGGGTGGTAGAATTCGATACTTGCCTCCACTATGCTCTTCAATAGCGGTTTTTAATCTACAGATCTTATCCAAAAACCGATTTTCTGCCAAACAAGAGCGCTTATTTGAAACGGTTGACATGTAATCGGACAATGTCGAATGCTTTTGATTCAAGGTATCGCATGAGTTTGTGCAATTTACGTGAAAAGTGATATCGCTTTCATTGGAGGAACGCGCTTTTGTGCGAATGTCCGAAACAGATTTCACAGTGCATCCGAGCTCTTCACATGCAGATTTTAGATGCCGACTGATTAATTCAACGTCTGCTGACTTCAAAACCTCATCATGAAGGTGCCTGACATTCAAAATATAATCATGTTCTGACAAAGAACGCGAAGTTGATGACCATGAATTGTGTGATGATCCTGAGGAAGAACCAGACAAAGCGACTGATGATGACGGACTGTCGGCACTTGACGCGTCAAAGACTGATGAACTGTGCGATGATCTTGTTGAAGAGCTAGACAAAAAGACTGACGATGGCAGACTGCCTGCACTTGACGAGTCCAACTTTATTTGAGCAATATCTATGTGAATAGATAGCAACTGGGAAACAACAAAATCAAGTACGAGCTTAGAACCATTCATCGCATCCTTGTCAGTAAGAAAACAGTAAATTTGGTCGTCTGTGAGTCCGAAGGAATTGAAATGACTTGAAATAGCCAAGGCATGCTGCGAGGATTGCAATAATTGCATGCTGTTACGGAACATGTACCCAGCTTTCTGGAACTCATCAGCAGATACTAGTGTCTTTTGTCTAAAGAATGTATCATCGTGAACACGGGGCATGAGAGATAATGTCTCATTGAATACAAAAAGCAACGCATCGGACACTCGGCTAAATAGTCTTTGTTGATCTCTTTCATACACATCATCAGGCAAAAGCCCTAGGCCGACGCCACAGATGGAAAAATCATCGTCTAAAATCCGAAAAATTCTATTTAATAATGCCAAGGATTCAGAGCACAGAGAACGCAGCGACATGCCTCTTGATGATTTCAAAAAAAAGCATCCATCATTTTCAATAATAGTTGATATTCCCGATGTCATAACGCAAGGATGAGTCGGAATAATGAAAAGTTTGCGCCCATTGCCAAAAGCAGGTTGGCACACATCATAAGCCCGTTTCAAAAACGACATGCAGTAGGAAGTGACCAAGAAATGTGGAGTCATTAAAATGATGACGGCACGGGCATGTGGCGCTACATCTGTTGTGTTGCTTAAGATACCAACAGACACGTCAATACCGAGACATTCAATCAAGTGACGCTTTAGTTGATCGGTAAATCGGCCAGAAGCAGGCATAGACGCTTCTGAGTATATGCAAACATAAGGATCTGACGGGAAAACATCGACACATTTTAGAGTTGTTTCTTGAGACCTGTAGCCTGTTATCACAATATCATCCGTCACCTGGCCGTCAATGATGTCGACAATAGGGACAACTTGTTGCGTCCCACGGCGACGTAAATCAGACAGACGAATCCAGGGCGGAATAGGTGACGACCTGAGGATGTGCTTGCTGGACATTAGGCATTTGACGCGAGCGTGGGGATATGCAGCCGCCAGAGCATCGGATACACATTTGACCATAATTGACAGAAACACTTTGTCCCTGCAAGTGACACTCAAAACAGAGCTCACTCTTCGTTCCAAAATAGTTTCTAATATTTTGAAATTGAAAGCGTTTTCAAGAATCATGTCATGAGCTTGCCGAATAACAATCTGGCACCAACCTTCAAGAGGTTCAGCACGTTTGATGTCGATGAATGACACGGAATCGGCACTGAAATAAGAACACGTAACTTTGAAGGCAAGTGCTTTCGTACGCGCCTCAAGCGCTTTCTTCAAATGCACAAGGAGAGATACATTGAGAATGGGAAGCAGATATATCAGGTAAAACTTTAACTGCATGGGGTGAAATTCGCCAGGCGTAACGTGAATGCGAGCAGATACAGTGAGTTTGGAATCCTCAGAAAAAGATGGTTCCTCAGAGGCAGGGCAAGTGATATCAGAGTCAACGATCAACTTGTCATAAAAAAGACGAAGCAACGTTGTTCGAATACCAACATTACTGTCAATTTCACTCCACATGCGAAAATGCTTGAGATCGGACACGCGAATGCTGGAACTGTCCCTCAAATTGCAGAGAATGTCTCTTAAAGAATATTCAAAATCTTGGTCGTTTTCTTTCAGCTCAAGTGCCGTGCTGGAAAGAAGTGGTCTGCCCTGTTCCTTGCTTTCATGTCTTTTGGTCAACATTTTCAAAGGATGAGCATGCACAAGGGGCTTGATCAAATCTAAAAGCACTCTCGGATCTGGAATGACAAAATAATTTTCGTCATCTACGCTTGTGCTGATATACATTGAACCCATGTCATGCCAAAACAGAAATCCTTGCCATATGTTTTCTGGAGACATGCTGTTTGCTATGCTGTTATCATCTTGTGCAAAACCAAGGATATTGCGAACACCATCTGAGCGCTCAACTCCTTCCACTTCATGCTCAGAGGAATCATCCGAGGAATCTTGCTCAATATCAGGGTCAATTGCATAGGAGTATTCGTCTGTAGCTGCAGCGGCGACTGCTGCACTTCTTTCGACTGTGAAAGTATCGAAAAGATGCGACTGAACTGCATTTTCTGGCTGCACACGATCGACATTTGTATCCAGAGAATGCAACAAATTCTCTCGGTAGACCAGAGCCTGATTCGCGACCGGCGTGATACCACCTTCAACAACATCACCAAGTTGAGAAGGACTAGATGGAGCGTGACTCGAAGCAATGTCAACTGAAGAAATATTTTGCTGTTGCAAGGTAAGAATTTCGGGTGATGTGCTGGTATCTTCACGGGAGGCTTCAATGTCAACTGAAGAAATATTTCGCTGTTGCAAGGTAAGAATTTCGGGTGATGTGCTGGTATCTTCACGGGAGGCTTCTTGAACATCGCCTGTGCCCATTGAATCCATAATGTTTTGTTGAAAAAAATGCACAAACTGCTGAATTGCGTCGCGTTTTGTTAGAATGTCACCAAATACAGGCACGTTTGCAGGGTCGCGTTTCATACATTGTTCAATCAAGCTGTAGGACTTGGGTACAATGACATCTGCAGTCAATTTTTGGCCAAGCTCGCCGAGAAATGTATTCAGATTCTTGACACCGGCTCCCGTATGACTATCAACTAAACAGAATGACAGGTCATCAATGCTCATTTCACACACCTTTTTTGCTGAAATGTCATCTTGGGAAACGGACTGTTGACGAAGGCTGTTTATACCACGGAGCAACGCCCGACGACGCAATAAGGAATCGAGTTCTTCGCCGCCTGTTTTTTGTTCTTTAGCCGCAATTTCTGCATCTTCCCTCTTGATGGCCCAGTTTAATTGATCAATGACTTCTTTCACGTGACTCTTGATTTCGTTAGAATATTCAGAAAATTTTGCAGCATACGACTGATAAGAGAACTCGCAGCCGTCATTTTCTGTTTCACAGTGAGTCCCAACAATCACAATCTTTGCATCAGGAACATGCAATCCAATCATCTCAAGCCAGCGGCGTAAACCAGCTTTGGCAGGTTCGAGAGCATTCGGCCCATCGATATCAGGTCGTTTCCAAACAAGAACATATACAGCACGAGGAGACATGAACAATGAATGCGCCATATAGTACACTTCCTGACCAGCAAAATCCCAAACACAGGCTGTTAAGGGGTTTGCATTTGGGGGGGAAATTAACGGGAAATTACTGACATCTGCGGCGATCGTGCGCTTTTCTTTATCAACTGGACTGCCCTTAAAGTCCCCCCGTTCGTTCTGAAGGGCATTCACGAGACGCGTCTTGCCAACTTCTCCTAGGCCGACCATCATGATCCGAATTCGGCTGATTCGCGTTCGGCCATACGAAAGTACTGCTTGAATGTATTCTATTATTCGAGAGCAGCGCACTTTTTCGTCTGCAACCTCAAAAAGCATATCAGGAATGGGAGGAAGTGACCTTGATTCTTTCCAATGCGACGATTGTGCATGTGACAAAAACAATTCGATGTCTTCGTCACTCCAAAAATCAAGAGAAATGCAAGATGAGACCATCCGTTCCAGAGTTTTAACACAGTTGATATCATCTTTTAATTTCATATACGAGCCAAAAAGTATGGTCCAAATTGAAACATTTGGCGTGATAGCACACACAGACTGACGCATTTTCAAAATTAAATCCTCACAATCTGAAGGTTTTTCACACATACGCATTGATTCAGCATACGCTTGCAGTTGGGCTTCCCGCTCAAGTGTTGGAAAAGAAAACGCGTCCATCTTGAGAACAACAACTTCGATGTGCGCATCCTGGCCGACCAACGCTGCTGTAACTTCAGAATCAGCCGCTCCAAGCTCGTCGATGATTGATATCTTTGAGATGTACCCGTCAAGTGAATCAGTTGCTCTGAGCAAACGAGTCTCGGCATCTACAGCAGCCCCCGCAACGTGATCGCCTACAGCCGCAGGCGCATCCACGATACGCACTTTGCACGTGAAGGATTCAGCGCGGGTAACATTGGGGAGAACTTTCAACGCATGGTCAGTTCGCAGCAGCTGAAGGGAAAATTTCTTGGCTTGACCAGCAGCGCTCAGGTACGCGACATGGCGGCGTAAATACTCCGTTTCTCTCTGCAATTTGTTCACGGAGGCAACGTCGACCATTTGCAGCTCTTTCGCGTCCAAATCTTGAATTTCGGCCAACAGAAGCGATCTCATGGGATCATCGAAACATTGCAAAAGTGTTTTCATAGAATCAAATACGAAACGATAGTCTTTGTCGTTCATCTTGGGGCTGCTGTTTTCTAGATGTGCCAGTTTATTTCGGCTCGTGTTTGCGCCGGCGGCAGGCGCTTGAAATTCGTCAGGAAACTGCTTGCAAAACCGCAAAATGTTGAATTTTTTCGCGCTGTCTAATTCGTGTATCAGTTGAACCCTATCTGCACCTTGGGCGCAGAATGTTTTGGCGATTTGATGGGGACCATGTTCACTTGACCAAAGTTTGCTGTAATCTGGAACACGCTGAAGAACTTCTGGGACATTGTGAAAAACGAGCTTCATGTCGACCTCTCTTGTGAGTTTGTCGCTGCTGAGCAGCTCTGATAAAACAATTTTCCAAGCTTCGAGCAGCAAATTAGGCGATCGTAGCCATGTGCCTTCATCAATATGGGCAGGTTTTGACGATGTCACTTGAACAAAACATTTCGCATAAAGGGATTTAGGATCATTGGGATTCTGCGGAAATTTGCCACACTCAACATCGCGTAGCATAGAAGAGGCTTTGCAGAAGTCGCTTTTGCGGTGCTGCTGCAACAAAATAGTTTTCCAAGCCTCCAAAGCGACGGGCGATTGCTTCCAAGTATATTCATCTTCATCGGTTGGTTTTTGTGACATGACCCGTTGCAAACACAACGCATGGAGAAGTTCCATTTCCTTTTCGATTCTCGGCACAATGCCAGCAGAAACTTTCTCAAGCATCCAAGCCACTTTGCAGTAGTTTTGATGTTCAGGATCCTTCCACAGCAGCGGGTCACGCCTGTCTGAGCCGACATACGATGGATTGTTTTCGAACCAGCTCTTGCGCGCAGCTTCGAAATCAACACCCGATAAGTGGGCAGCCAGACGAAACGCGCCGTCGACGCGATTTTCGGGGAACACAACTTCACCCCCATTGGATTGAACTCCTACGACGCTGGACTTGCCGAAGCCGTGCTCAACACAGGCCATGATATCCACATCGCTGAGCCCTACGCGCAGCAGAGAGACAAGTTCCTGATCAGTAAAAAGGATTTGAGAGCGGGGGTAGCATCCGAGAATAACGCTTGCGTCGCTTCGGCCGCGAATGTCTTGGCTGGGGGGGTCAGAGGCCAGCTGATCATCGGCAAATTGAGCAAATATGAAATCAGACGATGACGGCAGTTTCGTCATGCAATTGAGCATGTCGGGCAAGCAGCGCTCCAACAGTGCGTCCAATGTCACGGCGCCTTCATCTGCCTCTTCTTCCCAGTCCTGTGCGCGACTGTCGCTGAGCCAGGGCTGCAGCTTCAGCCAGTCCGCTTGAAAGTCTACAGTATCATGTCCAGTCAGCCGCTTGAGGAGAGACATGGCTTCTTGGCTCAATTTGTGGCCTATCCAGTCGTCCAGCCTGTTTACGTCGGGTTTCACTTGGTCGTTGACGGGTAAAAACACGTGCGCAGGA
>Ga0256342_1000098_pt1 | contig 11851 bp, 8 predicted proteins | sample AtltaT_19_FD_183672 | JGI IMG/M metagenome (GOLD analysis project Ga0256342, IMG submission 183672) | Metatranscriptome of freshwater microbial communities from Altamaha River, Georgia, United States - Atl_Miss_RepB_8d (Metagenome... | ecosystem: Environmental > Aquatic > Freshwater > River...
ACATCAAGATGGTTGTTGAGTTGATTGCGCCGGTGGCGATGGACGAAGGTCTACGATTTGCAATCCGGGAAGGTGGCCGGACGGTAGGCGCAGGCGTGGTGGCCAAGATCATCCAGTAAGGCTTGCGGGATTGGAGGACCGAGGCTATTGCAGTTCTTGGCCCTCCTCTCCTTCTATCTCAGCACTTCCAAAGAATAGGCCAGTAGCTCAATTGGCAGAGCGGCGGTCTCCAAAACCGCAGGTTGGGGGTTCGAGACCCTCCTGGCCTGCCACTCGGCGAAAGCGTCTTTCGTGGTGGTAGATGTGGTGAAGGCGGTATGACAGATAAAGCAAGAGTACTTGAAACGAGCGGTGACACACTCAAGTGGGTCGTTGTTACCGTGCTTGTGGTCACGGGTATTTACGGGAATAGCTACTTCGCCGACTTGTCGTGGCTGTATCGTTTGCTGGCGCTACTGGGTCTTTCTGCAATTGCTGTTCTGGTTGCTGCAAAAACAGTAAAAGGTCAGGCATTCATTGCGCTAGGCATTGAGGCCAAGACGGAAATCCGCAAGGTGGTATGGCCCACCCGTGAGGAGACCACCCAGACAACGATTATTGTGGTGATCGCCGTGCTGGTGCTCGCACTTGTGCTTTATGCACTTGATTCAAGTCTGAGTTGGTTGTTGAAGGCACTACTGGGTATTTGATCCTAGGCCTTGGCAGGTGCAAGTGCACTGGCTTGGGCGAGAAAGCAATTGACGCCACCGCATTAAGGATTGAGAAGGAATACGACGGATGACTCAGGGTGCAGATAACAAGCGTTGGTACGTCGTGCATGCCTACTCGGGATTTGAGCGCAAGGTAAAGCAATCTCTTGAGGAAAGAATCGGTCTGTCCAATCTAGGCCAATATTTCGGAGACGTTCTTGTACCCACGGAAGAAGTTTTGGAAATGCGCGGTGGGCAAAAGCGGAGAAGTGAGCGGAAATTTTTTCCTGGCTATGTGCTGATCCAGATGGTGTTGAATGACGACACGTGGCACCTGGTGAAAGAAACTCCTCGCGTAATGGGATTTATCGGTGGTACTGCCGATAAACCGGCGCCAATCACCCAGCGTGAAGTGAATGAGATATTGAATCGCCTTGAAGAGACCGTCGATAAACCTGCCCACAAGACAGTCTATGAGCCAGGAGAGTTGGTAAGAGTCATTGAGGGGCCTTTCAATGACTTTACGGGTACGGTTGAAGAAGTTAACTACGAGAAGAATAGGGTCAGAGTAGCAGTGCTGATTTTTGGTCGATCGACTCCCGTTGAGTTGGAGTTTTCTCAGGTCGAAAAAGGGTAAGGTCGATAGTGCAGTGAACATTGATCGTAGTCCGGGCAATAGGTAGTAGTTAAACGGGCAGTAGCCCTCAACAAAAGTCGCAATGCCGAAAATGTGTTGCGCCGGGGAGCTCGAGAAGTCGGGCGCTTGTACCCAAAGGAGGAAAGATGGCAAAGAAGATCACAGCCTACATCAAGCTGCAGGTTGCAGCTGGCAAGGCAAACCCAAGTCCCCCCGTGGGGCCCGCGCTGGGTCAGCACGGTGTGAACATCATGGAATTCTGCAAGCAGTTCAACGCTCAAACGCAAAGTCTTGAGCCGGGCTTGCCGATCCCAGTGGTCATCACAGTTTATGCGGACCGTAGCTTTACCTTCATCACCAAGACACCACCCGCCGGTGTGCTCCTGCGAAAAGCCGCAGGCATTCCTAAGGGCAGCAGTCGTCCGAACAGTGAAAAAGTCGGCAAGTTGACACGAGCTCAGCTTGAGGAAGTAGCCAAAGTGAAGATGCCGGACCTTACGGCGGCTTCCATGGATGCCGCAGTTCGTACGCTCGCCGGCAGCGCTAGAAGCGCGGGCATTGAGACTGAAGGAGTTGTGTGATGGCCAAATTGACCAAAAAAGAAAAGCTGATCGCGAACAAAGTGCAGGGCAACAAGCTTTACTCTGTCGAGGATGCCGTTGCGCTATTGAGCGAATTTTCCTCTAAGAAATTCAAGGAATCGATAGATGTCGCTGTCAACTTGGGGGTAGACCCCCGCAAGTCTGACCAGAACGTTCGCGGTGCCACAACCTTGCCTCATGGCACAGGAAAGACTGTGCGCGTAGCTGTATTTGCCCAGGGAGCAAACGCCCAGAAGGCCAAGGATGCAGGTGCGGACGTGGTCGGATTCGACGACCTTGCCCAAAGCATAAAGGAAGGAAAAATTGACTTTGATGTGGTGATCGCCAGTCCAGATGCCATGCGTGTGGTAGGACAGTTGGGCACTATCCTGGGTCCCAAGGGACTCATGCCTAACCCCAAAGTCGGTACCGTTACACCCGATGTTGCTGGCGCCGTCAAGAACGCCAAGGCGGGGCAAGTACGTTTCCGCACGGACAAAAACGGGATCATACATGGAGGCATAGGTAAGATCGGCTTTGCAGCCGACGCGGTAAAGGGAAACCTTGAGGCACTGCTGTCAGATCTCAAGCGAGCCAAACCGTCAACGTCCAAAGGCATCTACATTCAAAAGGTTGTGCTTTCATCAACGATGGGTCCCGGGCTCATCGTCGATCAGTCGACCCTTAACATTTAAAAAAAGACCAATTTTTAGTCCCTGCGTGACAGCGCCGGCAAACAGGCGCCACGCAGTGCTAGCAGACTTTGGGGTACTGGCCGACGAAAGCCGACCAGGACTGTCAAAGACCGCAGGTGACCCCAAAGGCTCGTGGATTTGATTTTTGAGAGTCCATGACCGGAAAGGTCTTAATTCCCTGCGCAGATGGTGTAACCCAACCTCACAACCTAAAGATGGTTGAAAGGCCAGGCTTCACCGAAAGGGCCTCTCGCAACTGCCAGATGCGAGAAGGAAAGAGAGGGAGCAGCTCCAGCAGCTGCTTTTCAATCAGGAGTAAAGTTAGTGGCTATTCGACTCGAAGACAAACAACAGATCGTCTCAGAAGTCAGTGAAGCTGCTAAAGATGCCTTGTCTGCGGTTATTGCCGATTTTCGCGGCATTACCGTGACCAACTTGACTGCTCTTCGTAAGACCGCCCGCGCCAACGGGGTATATCTGCGCGTTGTCAGAAATACCCTGTTGAAGAAGGCTCTTGCCGGCACTGATTTTGAGTGCCTCGGTCCTGCGCTGAAAGGTCCAACGCTGCTTGCATTCTCGAAAGCTGATCCTGGAGCCGCAGCCCGCGTGCTCAAGGATTTCGCCAAGACAAATGACAAGTTTGCGGTCAAGGCATTGGCTATTAGCGGCAAGATGTTGCCAGCCAGCCAGATTGATGCGTTGGCAAGTCTGCCGACCTACGATCAGGCGATTGCAACGTTGATGAGTCTGATGCTGGCTCCCGTCACAAAACTGGCTCGCACGCTAAACGAGGTGCCTACCAAGGTTACTCGTGGCGTAGCAGCCGTCCGTGACCAAAAGCAGCAAGCAGCTTGATGCGACTTTTTTGTAATTTTTCAACCATTTTTTGAAAGGAGATAAGAGTAATGGCTCTGTCTAAAGATGAAATACTTGAAGGTATTGCCAATCTGACTGTAATGGAGGTCGTTGAACTGGTATCCGCCATGGAAGCCAAGTTCGGTGTATCTGCTGCTGCGGCCGTAGCCGTTGCCGCGGCGCCCGCTGCTGGTGGCGCACCTGCTGCTGAAGAAAAGGATGAGTTCACGGTAGTTCTGGCTAGTGCCGGCGAGAAGAAAGTGAACGTCATCAAGGTCGTTCGCGAACTGACCGGTCTTGGTCTGAAAGAAGCGAAAGACCTGGTGGATGGCGCGCCATCGACAGTCAAGGAAGGTGTCAACAAGGCCGATGCCGCTTCGATGAAAGCGAAGCTGGAAGAAGCCGGCGCAAAAGTAGACCTGAAATAAGCTCCTGTCCAAGGAGATCCTCAGGAAGGTGGTGCTCCACATGGGGCTCCGCCTTTCTGTTTTGGTTGGATACACCAAAGCTGGAGCGCATTCCACTCGCGTCGGCAGGGATGGTGTGAAGGTGAAGACCGGGTAGTTCCCAAGGATCAGGATGTCCCTGCCCGGGGTCGACGAAGAAAGCGATGTTGGGGCTGCTGGGCGGCGGGTCAGCGAGCAGCAAAATCGGAAACACGAACATCAGGATCAGCAGATGGCATATACATACACTGAAAAGAAGCGTATCCGGAAAGACTTTGGCAAGCTGAAAAGCGCCATGAACATTCCCTACCTTCTGGAGATCCAAATCAACTCCTACAAGGAGTTCACACAAGCCGACGTAAGGCCCGAGGAACGGCTGGATAGAGGCCTTCACGCTGCCTTCAAGTCGATCTTCCCCATCGTCAGTTATTCCGGCAAGGCGCTGCTGGAATACGTTTCCTACCGGTTGGGAAAGCCGGAATTCGATGTCAGTGAATGCATACTACGCGGTGCGACCTACGCCGTGTCGCTCAGAGTGAAGGTCAGGCTGATCATTTACGAAAAAGAATCCACAGCCAAAGTCATCAAAGATATCAAAGAGCAAGAAGTCTACATGGGTGAGATTCCGCTCATGACGGACAGCGGTACCTTTGTCATAAACGGCACTGAGCGTGTTGTCGTATCGCAGTTGCATCGATCGCCCGGCGTCTTCTTTGATCACGACAAGGGCAAGACTCACAGCTCAGGAAAGCTGCTTTACTCAGCAAGGATCATTCCCTACCGCGGTTCCTGGCTGGACTTCGAGTTCGATCCCAAAGATCTCGTCTATGTCCGAATTGACCGTCGACGAAAATTGCCGGCGACCATCCTCCTTCGTGCTTTGGATTTCAGCACCCGAGAAATCCTTGAGATGTTCTATAAGAACAACAATTACTTTGTCGACAAGAGTGGGGCGATTTCTCTTGAATTGGTACCAGCCCGGCTTCGTGGACAAGTGCTCAATTTCGCGATCAAGAATGGCGACGTCGAAATCGTCAAATCCGGTGTGCGAATCACGAATCGTCACATCCGGGAAATGGAGAAGGCGAAACTCGCGCGCCTCGAGGTCCCCAATGAATTCGTCATCGGCAACGCGCTGGCAAATGACATCGTCGACAAATCGACCGGTGAAGTGAAATTTCCCTGTAATGCGGAAGTCACTCAAGAAATGCTCAACGGCTTTCTGAAAATGGGTGTATCGGCTTTCAGCACCATTTACACCAACGATCTGGATTGTGGGCCATTCGTCTCTGATACTTTGCGTATCGATTCGACACAGACTCGCATGGAAGCGCTGGTCGAAATCTACCGAATGATGAGGCCAGGTGAGCCACCGACCAAGGAGTCGGCTGAAAACCTGTTCGGCAATCTGTTCTTTTCCCTTGATCGCTACGACCTCTCCGATGTGGGCCGAATGAAGTTCAATCGCCGCTTGGGTCGGGAAAGCTCCACGGGTGAAGGGGTCCTTAGTAGAGAAGATATAGTCGATGTACTCAAAACCCTCGTCGATATCCGCAATGGTTTTGGTGTGGTCGATGATATTGACCATCTCGGCAACCGACGCATCCGCAGTGTAGGCGAAATGGCGGAAAACCAATTCCGCGTTGGGCTGGTTCGAGTCGAGCGTGCTGTCAAGGAACGTCTATCGATGGCTGACAGTGAAGGTCTCATGCCACAGGACCTCATCAACGCCAAGCCGGTAGCGGCCGCCATCAAGGAATTCTTTGGTTCGTCGCAGCTGTCTCAGTTCATGGATCAAAACAATCCATTGTCCGAGGTAACGCATAAACGTCGTATTTCCGCGCTCGGGCCCGGTGGCCTGACACGTGAACGCGCCGGGTTCGAAGTGCGGGACGTTCACCCGACGCACTATGGCCGTGTGTGCCCCATCGAGACCCCGGAGGGGCCAAACATCGGGCTCATCAATTCGCTTGCTACTTATGCAAGGACGAATGAGTACGGATTCATCGAGAGCCCGGTCAGGAAGGTCGTCGATGGTCTGGTGACCGACGAAGTGAAATATCTTTCCGCCATCGAGGAAAGCGGTTACGTGATTGCGCAGGCCTCCGCTCCTGTCGATGCCAAAGGGCGATTGACGCAGGACCTTATCTCGGTTCGCTACATGAATGAATTCACCATGATGCCAAGAGATCAGGTGAAGTACATGGATGTCTCGCCGCAGCAGGTGGTTTCGGTGGCGGCCTCGCTCATCCCCTTTCTGGAGCACGATGACGCAAACCGTGCGTTGATGGGATCCAACATGCAGCGCCAGGCGGTACCGACACTGATTTCGGAGAAACCACTCGTTGGCACTGGCATGGAGCGCAATGTCGCCCAGGATTCGGGCGTGTGTGTGGTCGCTCGGCGTGGCGGTGTGGTCGATTATGTTGATGCAGGACGTGTCATCGTCCGCGTGAATGATGAAGAGACCGAAACTGGCGAAGCCGGTGTGGATATTTACAACCTGATCAAATACACGCGGTCCAACCAAAATACCTGCATAAACCAGCGGCCGCTCGTGAAGACAGGTGATGTGGTGTCGCGGCACGATATTCTTGCCGATGGTCCCTCAATTGATCTTGGCGAGTTGGCACTGGGCCAAAACATGCGGATCGCCTTCATGCCGTGGAACGGCTACAACTTCGAGGACTCCATCCTGATTTCAGAGCGGGTCGTCAAGGAAGATCGTTTTACCTCGATTCACATTCAGGAACTTACCTGTATCGCACGCGATACCAAGTTGGGTGCTGAGGAGATCACGGCTGACATACCCAATGTTGGTGAAAGTGCACTGGCTAGGCTCGACGAGTCCGGCATAGTGCATATCGGCGCTGAGGTCGATGCCGGAGACATCCTCGTCGGCAAGGTTACGCCTAAAGGGGAGACGCAGTTGACCCCCGAAGAAAAACTGCTGCGAGCAATATTTGGTGAGAAGGCCTCCGATGTAAAAGACACTTCTTTGCGCGTGCCGAGCAGCGTGAAGGGCACGGTCATCGATGTGCAGGTCTTCACGCGAGATGGGCTAGAGAAGGATCAGCGTGCACTGCAGATCGAGTCCCAGCAGGTGGCCAAGGTTCGCAAAGACATCGATGACGAATACAGAATTGTCGAGACAGCTACCTTTGCACGTTTGCGTAAAGCCGTGCTGGGTCACCCTGTTGCTGGGGGGCCGCGACTCAAGAAAGGCGACCTTCTCACCGAAGAATATCTTGACAGCCTGAAGCATGATGACTGGTTCAAGCTGCGGCTTGTGGATGACAAGCTCAGCGAACAGCTGGAGAAGGCGGGAGCGCAGCTTGCCGAGAGAAAGGCTGCACTCGAAGAATACTTCGCCGACAAGAAACGAAAGATTACTCAAGGCGACAATCTTGCGCCTGGTGTACTCAAGATCGTGAAAGTGTATCTGGCCATAAAACGCCGCATTCAGCCCGGCGACAAGATGGCTGGCCGTCACGGCAACAAGGGTGTGATCTCTGTCATCATGCCCGTCGAAGACATGCCTTACGACGAAACCGGCAATCCCGTCGATATCGTGCTCAACCCACTTGGCGTGCCTTCACGCATGAATGTGGGTCAGATCTTGGAGACTCACCTGGGTGCCGCATCCAAGGGTCTGGGCGAGAAGATCAATGGCATGCTGCGAAACGAGCAGATCACAGAGAAGGCAAGAGCCTCGGAGATTCGGAAGTTTCTGGAACGGATCTACAATGGTGTCGGCAAGACCCGCCGTAAGGAAAATCTGGAATCGCTGTCAGATGGCGAAATACTGCAGTTGGCACACAATCTTCGCGCGGGCGTTCCCATGGCAACCAACGTCTTTGATGGCGCCTCGGAGGCCGAGATCAAAGAGATGCTCAAATTGGCCGGCCTCAGCGAGGATGGGCAGATGACTCTTTACGATGGAAGGACGGGACAGTCCTTTGATCGAAAAGTCACGGTGGGTGTCATGTACGTGTTGAAGCTGAACCACCTCGTTGACGACAAGATGCATGCGCGCTCAACCGGCTCCTACTCTCTGGTGACCCAACAACCACTCGGCGGGAAAGCCCAGTTCGGTGGACAGCGTTTCGGCGAGATGGAAGTGTGGGCGCTGGAAGCTTACGGTGCAGCCTATACGCTGCAGGAAATGCTTACGGTGAAGTCGGACGACGTCAACGGTCGTACCAAGATGTACAAGAATATCGTCGATGGCGACGACAGGATGGAGGCTTACATGCCCGAGTCCTTCAACGTGCTTCTGAAAGAGATTCGTTCGTTGGGAATCGATATGGAACTGGATGTTGATAACTGAGTGGGGCCAGCTCACGCGGAGCTGGATCGCACCCGGAATACATCAACATTTTTTCGAGATACAAAGGCGGATACGACGATGAAAGATTTGATTGCCTTCCATAAAGCCCAGAAACAGACCGACGACTTTGACTCCATCCGGATCGGGTTGGCCTCTCCCCAGTTGATCCGTTCCTGGTCCTTTGGTGAGGTCAAAAAGCCCGAGACGATCAATTACCGTACCTTCAAGCCCGAGCGGGATGGTTTGTTTTGCGCGAAGATTTTCGGGCCAGTGAAGGATTACGAGTGTCTCTGTGGCAAGTACAAGCGTCTCAAGCACCGGGGTGTGATCTGTGAAAAATGCGGTGTAGAGGTCGCCCTGACCAAGGAGCGTCGCGTCCGCATGGGCCACATAGAGCTGGCCAGCCCGGTTGCCCATATCTGGTTCCTGAAGTCGTTACCGTCCAGGATCGGTCTGATTCTTGACATGACGCTCCGTGATATCGAGCGCATCCTTTACTTCGAAGCTTTCGTTGTTACTGATCCTGGTATGACGACGCTCGAGCGTGGTCAGTTGCTCAATGACGAGGAGTACTACACGGCAGTCGAGCAGTTCGGTGACGAGTTCCAGGCAAAGATGGGTGCCGAAGCGATTCAGGATCTCATGCACGACATGGATCTCGAAGGAGAGGCGGCGAGTCTGCGCGAGGAAATCCCCAACACCAACTCCGAAACCAAACTCAAGAAGCTGAGCAAGCGGCTCAAGCTGCTCGATGGTTTCCTCAGTTCTGGCAATAAACCTGAGTGGATGATCCTCAATGTGCTGCCCGTTCTGCCGCCAGACCTCCGGCCGCTGGTGCCACTGGACGGTGGCCGCTTCGCTACATCCGATCTCAATGATCTTTATCGTCGGGTTATCAATCGAAATAATCGCCTGAAGAGGCTGCTCGATCTCAGCGCGCCTGACATCATCGTGCGTAACGAAAAGCGCATGCTGCAGGAAGCAGTCGATGCGCTTCTCGACAATGGTCGTCGCGGCCGGGCGATCACTGGTTCGAACAAGCGTCCGCTCAAATCCCTCGCGGACATGATCAAGGGCAAGCAGGGGCGCTTCCGCCAAAACTTGCTGGGCAAGCGTGTGGACTATTCGGGACGCTCGGTAATCGTCGTTGGTCCTACTCTGCGATTGCATCAGGCTGGGCTCCCCAAAAAGATGGCCCTGGAGTTGTTCAAGCCCTTCATCCTGGGGCGTTTGATACTGCGAGGTATCGCTACCACCATTAAGGCAGCCAAGAAAATGGTGGAGAAGGAGACTGCCGAGGTTTGGGACATCCTTGCCGACGTAATCCGTGAACACCCGATCCTGTTGAACCGCGCGCCAACTCTGCACCGGTTGGGTATTCAGGCATTTGAGCCCGTGCTGATAGAAGGTAAGGCAATCCAACTCCACCCTCTCGTCTGTGCGGCGTACAACGCTGACTTCGATGGCGACCAGATGGCCGTGCACGTTCCGCTCACGCTTGAGGCGCAGTTGGAAGCGCGCACCTTGATGATGTCCACCAACAATATCCTCTCGCCAGCGTCCGGAGAACCCATCATCGTTCCCTCACAGGACGTCGTCCTCGGTCTCTACTACATGACACGAGAGCGCATCAATGCCAAGGGTGAGGGCATGGTGTTTGCCAATGTCAACGAAGTGATTCGCGCATTCAATACCGGACACGCCCACCTGCAGGCCAAGATCAAAGTACGCCTACCGGAAGTGCTAAAGGGTGAAGATGGTTCGCGCAAAGTGGTCACTAGCCTGAAGGCCACGACCGTGGGTCGGGTGATTCTCTACACGATCGTGCCCGAGGGGCTGCCCTTCTCACTGGTCGATCATAAGATGACCAAGAAGCAGATCTCCAACATCATCAACGTTTGCTATAGGAACGTTGGTTTGAAGGAAACCGTAATTTTTGCCGACCAACTGATGTACATGGGGTATCGGTACTCGACCTACTCCGGATCTTCCATCGGGGTAAACGACTTCGTGATCCCGGTCGAGAAGGCCACGCTCATCAATCAGGCTGAAGCCGAAGTCGCGGAAATCGAGGCACAGTTCAGCGCCGGCCAGGTCACCCAGGGTGAGAAATACAACAAAGTCATCGACATCTGGTCCCGAGCCAACAACCTGGTTGCCAAGTCGATGATGGATGGATTGTCGAAAGAGAGCGTTGTCGACAAAACCGGCAAGGAAGTGCAGCAGGAATCCTTCAATTCCGTGTATATCTATTCGGACTCTGGCGCGAGGGGCTCTGCTGCCCAGATTCGTCAGTTGGCCGGCATGCGTGGCCTGATGGCCAAGCCCGACGGTTCCATCATCGAAACGCCCATTACGGCTAACTTCCGTGAGGGTCTGAGTGTCCTCCAATACTTCATCTCGACGCACGGTGCCCGCAAAGGTCTCGCCGACACTGCATTGAAGACTGCCAACTCGGGTTACCTTACACGACGTCTCGTGGATATTTCGCAGGACCTGGTCATCAAAGAACAGGACTGCGGCACCGAGGAAGGGCTGACGATGACCCCCATCATTCAGGGTGGTGACATCATCGCGGCACTTGGCGAAAGGGTGTTGGGTCGCGTCGTTGCTCGGGATGTCGTCAATGCAGATGGCGAAACCTTGATCGAGGCCGGTACGCTCATTGATGAGCGGTTGGTAGAAAAGCTGGAAACGAATGGGATCGATGAGGTGCTGGTTCGCTCCCCCATCACCTGCGCCGCGGATGCCGGAATTTGCCGGCAGTGTTATGGTCGTGATTTGGCTCGAGGCCATCTTGCCAACATTGGCGAGGCGGTCGGTGTGGTCGCCGCTCAGTCGATTGGTGAGCCAGGTACACAGTTGACGATGCGCACCTTCCACATCGGTGGTGCAGCCTCTCGCGCAACCGCCAACGACAGCGTGCAGGTCAAGACCGAGGGCACCATCCATCTGCGCAACATGAAAACTGTGCAGCGACCTAATGGTCAATTAGTGGTGGTATCGAGGTCGGGTGAATTGGTCGTCAATGACGTGCATGGTCGTGAAAAGGAGCGCTACAAGCTCCCCTACGGTGCGGTCATCAATGGCACCGACAAGGCCAAGGTAAAGGTCGGGCAAGTCGTCGCCAACTGGGATCCCCATACGCATCCGATCATTGCCGAGGTAGCTGGTACTGCTGCTTTCGAGTCGATGGACGAGGGATTGAGCGTCAAGCAGCAGACCGATGAGGTTACTGGCCTTTCCAGCATCATGGTTCTGGATGTGTCGGAGCGACCGTCTGCGGGTAAGGAACTGCGACCAGCGGTCACCCTGCTCGACGCAAAAGGCAAGTATGTCCTTCTGCCTGGCTCGAATGCTCCTGCGCACTACTTCCTGCCTGCAAAGGCTATCGTTGCAGTCACGGATGGCGGGAAGGTCGAAGTGGGCGATGTCGTTGCTCGCATTCCGCAAGAGGGATCGAAGGTGCGCGACATCACCGGGGGTCTGCCGCGCGTCGCTGATCTATTTGAAGCTCGCAAACCGAAAGAGCCAGCCATTCTCGCGGAAATCTCCGGCACGATCAGCTTCGGCAAGGAAACCAAGGGCAAGCGCCGCTTGATCATCACGCCTGCCGAC
>Ga0256342_1000104_pt1 | contig 11761 bp, 8 predicted proteins | sample AtltaT_19_FD_183672 | JGI IMG/M metagenome (GOLD analysis project Ga0256342, IMG submission 183672) | Metatranscriptome of freshwater microbial communities from Altamaha River, Georgia, United States - Atl_Miss_RepB_8d (Metagenome... | ecosystem: Environmental > Aquatic > Freshwater > River...
GAAAGGCGCCGCGCATGACGATGGGCTGCCCTTCTTGGAGACCTCTAATCACAGGTCGTTGACCATTGATCGATGGACCTAACTCAACAGGTAAGAGTTTGAAGCTGCCGTCTTGTCGATGCAAGAAAACGTGGTCACGGTCTGCGTCACGAACAACGGCGCTATCGGGAATTGCCAGGCGTTCTTCACGCTCGCCAAATAATCGCATGCTCGCAAGCATTTGCGGTTTGAGTTCGCGCGATGCATTGTCGACTTCTGTCCGTACCGTAATTGTTCTAGTTTCCGGTTGTATCGTGTCACTTACAAAAACGATTCGACCGCGAAAGCGTTTCTCACCCAGTGCAGGAACCAAGACGTCAACAACTTGCCCCATTTGGACCGAAGCCGCTGCTTGCTCGGGTAAAGCGCCGACAGCCCAAACCGTTGTAAGATCAGCAACGGTGAATAAGGCGCCGCCAGGTTGCGCGACTTGGCCCTGACTTACCTTGCGCTCAACAATGACCCCGCCTCGGGTCGCGATCACACCGACTGTGGGGTCAAGTTGACCACTTTCACGAAATCGCCTTTGCATAGCCTGGTCAAACCCCAGAAGCGTTAATTGATCAGAGGCCGCTCTAAGCTCTGCCTTGGCAATCGATTGCTCCGATTCTCTTCGCTGCAATTCGGCGGCAGAAATAACATCAGCCTTGTAGAGTTGTTGGGCACGCTCGAGTGCACGTTCGGAAAGTGAGAACGATGCATTAGAGCGTAGATAGTTCAACTGTGCCTGGGTAAGCTCTGTGCTGCTAATTCTTGCAAGTACCTCGCCAGGCTTCACCCGGTATCCAACGTCGACTGAGGTCTCAACGACACGGCCGGTTACTGAGGCGCCAATGCGCGTGATCCGCTTTTCATCAACTTCAATGCGACCTGGTATTTCTTGCGTGCGTTCAATGCTGGCCTTTGATACCTTCCCGACCTCAAAGCGCTTGAGCATGTCCTCTCGAGGCCGGACGATGCTTGCGTCATCATCGCCTGCATCGTTACTCTGAGCGCTTTGGTTCGCATTCGCTGACTTACTCGGGGCATTGGTGGCCGAATCTTTTGTTGCAGTCTTATCCTCGTGTTGCTTTGCTTCCTGGTTGCAGGCAGCAAGTACGAGGCAAATGATTGACATAACCATAGCGCTCGTGGCGCGCTGACGGGCGCTGCTTGTATTGATCATGGTAAACGTATCCGAACTTGATATGGGAGAAGGGGTGGAGTTCATCATTGCGGCCTCGAATCACTCGTCAAGACCTGAATCGCAATCGAAGCGGCCTGTTGTTCAAAGCGTGCGTTTAAAAGATCTGCTCTTATAAGCCTTAGAACACGCTGTGCATCGATCACGTCAAGAATGCCACGTTCGCCAAAACGGTATGCGGCTTCAGCCACCCGAAGTGCCGCCTCTGCTTCGCGGACAGCACCCTCGTTCAGGGACTTCACGCGTAACGCTGCGATCTCTAAAGTGGCCCATGCGCTATCGAACTCTCGCAAAAGGCTTTGTTCGCGAGCCCTTAAAGCCAGTCTTGCCCGCTGAACTTGCGATTGTGCAAGATCGATGGCAGCGCTGCGAGGATCGAGAATTGGTACGGAAATCGAGGCGCCGACCAAGGTTTCATAACGACTTGGACGGTCGAGTCCACGGTCTCTGAGCTGTGATAACTGGACATCGACGCCCGGCCATCGGCTCGCTCTAGCTTCTTGGACACGTTCAGACGCCGCCTGAAGTTCTGCTCTTAATGCCATGAGGTCAGGATGTCTTTTAAGCAGCTGTGCTCGGACCGATTCGCGATTCGGTACTTGCACCGGGTCTTCAAGGCTAGCTTGAATATTCCAGGCGGGTGGCAGGTCAATGCCAACGATTTGTTGGAGTCGAATCCGTGATTGCTCAAGCGCTAATCTTGCAACCTGGCTGCGCTGCTGCGCGCCGATCAATTCGGCATCGGCCTTGATCAGCTCGTATCGAGCAGCGTCGCCACTCTCAACCCGCAGCTTGACACGCGATCTTGTGGACTCGAGTAATGCGCGTGCGTCGTCGGCTGCAACAATTTCTGCCTGTCTCAGTAAGACCTCATACGCGGCTCGACGAACCAGGCCTCCCACTTGAACCCGAGTTGCATCGAGTCGCGCAGCCTGCGCTTCGGATTGTGCAGCAAAGGATGACACCCTTGCACTACGAAGCGCAGGATTCTCGATAAACTGACTCAATGATAGATTTTGCAGCGTTGACGAAGGATCTTGCAGAGCAGCCCTCGCCGATTCGCGCCCAAGTCCAATCTCAATGCGAGGGTTTGGAAGCACAGCAGCAAGACCTTGTGCCGCTTTGGCTCCAATCAAGTCCGCTCTTGAAAGTGACAAGTCGGGATTATGTTCAAGTACAAGTGACACCAATGTCTCAGGCCGCAACAACTCCGGCGACTGAGCGATAGCAGAGCTCGATAGTGACGTAATAAAGAATGAAGCAATGAGTGATGTGCAGCCATTTTTGAATGCTTGCATAGTGGTATCGACCTTGGGCGCCTTGGAGAAGAGTGAAAGCGCGTGGAGGATACCGCCGGCTGATTACCCTTTATTCATCAATGGTCATGGGGTTGCTTGCTTAACGGTAGGCCTAATGGGTGGTCGGTTTAATGAGTCGCTCGCTTCGATTTATGGAGCGAATATTGATGGTCATCAGTTCGGCGCCCCTAGCGATTTGCAAAGGGACCTCGACACCCGCTTGCCCGATCGACCAGACATGGCGATAAAAATTAGCAAGATCCTGGACCCGTTGCCCTGCTACAGACACAAGCAAATCTTCAGGTAGGATGCCAGCCTCCTCAGCTGGTCCTTGGGGGCTTGCATGCTGGACCACAAGTTGTTCATCGTGCTCTTCGAGATACAGGCCTAGCCAAGGCCTGGGAGGAAGTCCGCTATGCCCTTGTTTAATAAGATTATTTAGAATAGGGACAAGAAGATCAATCGGGACGACCATATTGCTTTGTTGAGTTTGGCCTTGCTTTAACTCCTGGGTGAGCAAGGAGCCGATCCCAACCAATTCGCCCTTGACATTTAAGAGCGGCGAACCACTCCATTCCGGATGAGCGGGCTCGATGAACAAGGCCTGCTCGAGCAAGTACTCCCAAGACCCTGCAAATGGCTTCACGGCGGCTATGCTTGTCTTTAAGCATTGGTGTATGCCGCCATGCCCAAGCATATAAACCTTATCATGTTTCCTTAAGTCATTAGCCTTACCGATCGGTATGTAGCCGCATTCAAGCTTGCTAAAACTTTTGAGGATGCCAAATCCCGTAGGTTGATCATAGGCAAGAACGTCGGCTTGCACGACTGAGCCGTCACGTTTGCGACACCAAATTTGCTGAGCCTCGGTAACAAGGTAGCCGATTGTGAGAATGTGGCCTTCGCTATCGATGACGACGCCGTGACCACTGCGGGTTGTCCCCAAAATAGGCGCGGTATAGGCGTGATCAGGCACTTGAATATGCAATTGAAGCAGTGCATCGAGTCGTTGTTCTAGGTCGAACTCGAGTTTTAGTGGGTCTGGGCGAAGCGATTTGGGAAAAGACCATGGATCAAGGCTAAACATCGGTGCATACTCGGAGGAATCGGATATCTGAATTATTTGGAGCCATTCTAGGGCCTATGAAAGCAGTGATTCAAAGGGTGAGTCGAGCGTCGGTTAGCGTCGAGCAAAAGCCCGTTGGCTCGATCGGCGCTGGCATGCTCATTTTTGTGTGCGCAGAGCCAAATGATGGGCAAAAGGTCATCCGAAAATTTGTTGATAAAGTTTTGAAGCTCCGCATTTTCGCAGACGATGAAGGCAAGATGAACCGAAACATTGTCAATATCGATGGTAAAGGGCAGTGCGGCGGCCTATTGATCGTGAGTCAGTTCACCCTCGCTGCCGACATATGGGCTGGCAATCGACCGAGCTTTACCGCAGCAGCACCACCCGAACACGCACGATATTGTTATGAAGCATTACTTGCATACGCCAAAAGCCAACACCCCATCGTTCAAAGCGGAAGCTTCGGTGCTGATATGAAGGTTGAACTCATTAATGATGGCCCAGCCAGCTTTTTAATGGATCTATGCGAAACCCCATGAGCGAAGCCTTAACCGATAGGCCCGATCAGCTTGACGTGAAGTCAAGCGGTTTGCTCTATGTCGATCCGATCTCACCTTATGCGTATTTTTATCTCAAGCAGCTCGGTCGGCTCGATACATATATCGATGTAAAGATTATTCCTATACTATTTGGTGCGGTGCTCGCACACTGGGGCCAACTGGGTCCTGCGGAAATTGAAACAAAGCGCCGACACACGTATCAACAATGTGTTTGGCTTGCCAAGCGCTTTGGAATCAAGTTCCAAATGCCGAACCGACATCCATTCAACCCGCTTGCTGCGTTGCGTTTACTTGTCTCGATGGGCAATTCGCGGCAAGCCATCGTTCAAACAAGTTCCTTTGTTTTTGAAGAAGGCAGAGACCCCGAATACGACTTCGCCGGATTGTGCGAGCGACTGGGCGTGGTCGACGGTGATCAAAGAATTCAAGACGACCATGTGAAGCAAGCGCTCAAGCAACAGACTCAAGCTGCAATCGATGCGGGCGTTTTTGGTGTACCCACCCTTGTCATTGACAGGCATTGTTTTTGGGGAGTCGACACTATCGATTGGGTGATTGATTATTTAGCAGACCCGGCCATGTTTGAACGCTCGGAAATGCAGGCGATCGAGCAGGTCGCTTGGGGCGTGCGTCGAAAGCGCGGATCAGGGGGGGGAGTGCATGAAAGCTGACGATGCATTTGTCCATCTGAGCTATTGTAGTCAGGCGCGTGCTGATCTTAGTTCGACTGATTTGGACTGTTTGCTTGATATATCCAAAAAAAAACAATAAAAGGGATCAAATCACGGGATTGCTCACTTATAGCGGCGATATCTTCATCCAGTTTATCGAGGGTCCGAAGCGATCGATTGATCAATTGATGTACCGTTTGCGTGGTGATCTGAGGCACCGGGATTTGATCGTGTTATCCGAGGGGGAGGGGCATGTCCGTCTGCTCCCCGATTGGGACATGGAGCTAGTGAGTGCCTATGAAGCGCATCACCTGCTTCGCGATGCGCTTAGGGAATCTGATCGTTATAGTACGGTTATCGCATTATCAAGATTACTCGCGAAGTTGCAACCTGAGTTTTATCGGGATCCTGAATAAGAGCAACAAAGCTTGTATAAACCCCAGTGCGAGGCTTTATGTGTTTGGAGAATCCTTGCATTCCGGATCAGGCTACGTTGTTTCCCAAGCGTATCGTAGCTGATAATCAGTGTATGAACCCTGAAATTCCAACCCTTAGCCTTCGCAGTCTCGACCAAGCCCAAAGCATTGAGCAATTGAGGAGGGCTTACGAAGAAGTTGGTTTTGTGGTCATTACCGACCATGGCATTTCGCAGGCACTGATCGATCCTTTCCTTGCGATGTTCCAGCTTTTTTTTCAATGGCCTGAGCCCAAAAAGTTGGCCTATCGTCTAGCCCATGGTGCTGGCGCGAGAGGTTACACACCCTTTGGTGTAGAGACGGCGAAGGGTAGCGATCATGTTGATCTCAAAGAGTTTTGGCATATCGGCCGTGAGTTAATTGCAGGTCATCCCTATCGGCGCTACATGCCTGAAAATTTGTGGATCGAGGAGATCCACGGATTTAGGTCACTTTGCCTGGAAGTTTTCCACGCGTTCGATCAAACCGGCCAGCGCCTTTTGCGGGCCATCGCCCAAGTGTTGGGGTTGGCCCCTGATTTTTTTAATGACAAAGTGAATCTTGGCAATAGTGTATTGCGTGTGATTCACTATCCGCCGATGTCGTCTTCGCCGACTCAGAGCCTCCGCGCAGGTTCGCACGAAGATATTAATGTGATTACATTGTTGTTAGGTGCTGAAGAGCCGGGCTTACAGGTGCGTACCCGCGCTGGTGAGTGGATACCGGTTAATCCGCAACCTGGGTCCATGGTGGTCAATGTTGGCGACATGTTGCAGCGACTTAGCAACGGCGTGCTGAAGTCAACGAGCCATCGGGTGGTCAATCCTGCGGGAGAACGGTCGAAACGCTCGAGATACTCGATGCCTTTTTTCTTGCACTTTAATCCAGATTTTTTGATTGAGGCGATTGCCTCATGCTGCGGACCTGGGCGTCCGACACCAGCTGTGCCAATGCTCGCTGATGATTACTTGCAAGAGCGTTTGCGCGAGATCCGCCTCAAATAGCATAGGCCAATAGGTGTGAATTCGTCATTGCAAGCAGCTCTTGGGATCATCGTTTTCGTGGTCCTAGTACTGCCCTTATCCAAGGATAGAAAACGCATCAGCTGGCGTCTCGTACTAATCGCTATTGCGTTGCAATTTGCAATATGCTGGTTAATGCTTAAAGCGCCGCTTGTTAAAGAAGTGCTTTTGCAACTAAACCTTGCGGTAAGTGCACTTGGCACCGCAACGCTGCGAGGAAGCTCCTTTGTCTTCGGTTATCTGGGTGGTGGTGATACACCTTTTAGCGTAAGCAATCCAAACAGTTTGGTGATTTTCGCCTTTCAAGTGTTGCCGCTTTTGATTGTGATGTCTGCGCTTTCTGCACTCCTTTGGTATTGGCGTGTCTTGCCTTGGCTCATACGATCGATCGCCTTGGTCTTTGAGCGAACACTCGGGGTTAGAGGGCCGGCGGGGTTGGTTTCGACAGCCAACATCTTTCTGGGTCAAACCGAAGCACCTTTGCTGGTGCGCCCCTATTTGGCCAGTATGTCCTCGCATGAACTCCTACTGGTGATGACGGCTGGCATGGCTACGATCGCAGGTTCGGTCATGGTGATTTATTCAGCGATGTTAGGAGATTTGTTTCAAGGTGCGATGGGGCATTTAATCACCAAGTCGGTGATGTCGGTGCCTGCATCGGTTTTGTTTGCCCATTTGCTCTTACCCGATGCCGGTCATCATGCGCAAACACTTCAAGCGCCTCCGCGAATTTACGAAAGTTCGATGGACGCAATCACGCGCGGGACTAGCGATGGTTTATCGCTCTATTTAAATATTATTGCGATACTTATTGTCTTGACGGCCTTGGTTGCACTGGCCAATGGTCTGGTGGGTTTTCTGCCCGACGTATTAGGTGCGCCACTTACGCTCGAGCGGATTGCGGGCTGGATATTTGCACCCATCGCCTGGCTTATGGGGATTGATTGGACTGAGGCGGCTAAAGTGGGTTCGCTGCTTGGCGTGAAAAGCGTGCTCAATGAGATCATTGCCTACATACAGCTAAGTGCCATGCCTGCTGACGCTTTATCGGATCGATCGCGTCTCATCGCCATGTATGCCTTGTGCGGATTTGCCAATCTCGCAAGCATTGGCATCCAGATTAGTGGAATTGGCACGATGGCACCTGAGCGCCGAGCGGACCTAGCAGCGCTGGCATGGCCCGCCTTCTTGGCTGCAACGCTTGCTTCATGTATGAATGCAAGCGTTGTTGCGATCATAACGAACTAATATTTAAACCAAAATTTTGCTCTGCACCATGATCTCCAACAGCATGCCTATGCATTTTCCCTTAAACGACCCGTGCACAATGGGTGATTTGATTATTCGTGCGATACAGCGTGGCGCAGATCGCATTGCGTTTGTGCTCGATGAACAGCAAATAAGCTATCGCGCGTTTGGCGACATGCTTAGCAAAATGTTCCAGTTTATGCAGTCCAAAGGGCTAAAGCGTGGCGATGCAATCGCTTGCCTTTCCTCGAATCGTCCCGAGGCTTTTCTAGTGAACGCAGCTGCCTACCTGCTGGGACTTCGGTCGACCTGGATGCATCCACTCGCTTCAGAAGACGATCATGCTTATTTGATTGAAGACTCCGGAGTAAGTCACTTATTCGTCGACCCTTTAGCCTTCGAAGCAAGAGCACATGCTTTGGTGGCAAGACTACCGGGACTTCAAGCAGTTTTTAGTCTTGGTCCCTGTCGTAATCCCAAGCCCCTCGGTGACGATGCGCTTGAGGGTATGAATGACTTTCATCCTCAGCCTTTGCGGTGCTTGGCTCACGCAGACGACATATGCACGCTCATTTACACAGGGGGTACAACTGGCAAGCCTAAGGGGGTTATTCACACCCATCGGGTGCAAGTGACCATGGTCATGAGCGAACTTTGCGACTGGGATTGGCCAGAAGAGGTGCGCTTTTTGGCGATGACGCCAATCACCCATGCAGCAGGTGCCATGATTGTTGCGGTGATGGCAAAGGCCGGTTGCTTCGTAATGAGTAAGGGCTTTGATCCACAGCGATTCTTTGAACTGGTCGAGCGGCATCGAATCACCTGTACCTTTTTGGTCCCCACCATGATTTATGTACTACTCGATCATCCAGGGATAGAGCAAGCGGATTGCTCAAGTTTAAAGACGGTGATTTATGGGGCCTCGCCGATGGCTCCCGCCAGGCTCATCGAAGGTATGCGGCGTTGGGGACCGGTGTTTATGCAGCTCTATGGCCAATCAGAGGCGCCCAATTGTGTGACAAGCCTGAGAAAAAGTGAGCATGACCCGATTCATCATCCCGAGCGTCTTGCCTCGTGCGGATTGCCTACGACCGCGGTTCAGCTCGCTTTACTCGATGAAGAAGGCCGCGAGGTTGCGCTCGGCGAAGTCGGCGAGATCTGTGTTCGTGGGCCGCTTGTGATGACAGGCTACTGGGCAAAGCCGGAGGAAACAGCGAAGGCATTGCGTGGCGACTGGCTGCACACCGGTGATCTAGCCAGGCGTGATGAAGCGGGTTATTTATATATTGTTGATCGTAGTAAAGATATGATCATTACCGGGGGATTCAATGTATTCCCAAGGGAAGTCGAAGATGTGCTGACCAAACACCCTAACGTAGCAGCGGCTGCAGTCATTGGAGTACCCGACCCCAAATGGGGCGAGGCAGTCAAAGCGATTGTAGTCCTCAAGCCAGGCGCAAAGGTAAGCGAGGAGGCCTTGATTGCTCTTGTTAGAGAGGCTAAGGGGGCCGTCCAAGCTCCTAAATCTATTGATTTTATCGATCAATTACCTGTAACAGGTTTGGGCAAACCAGACAAAAAGGCGCTTCGAAGCCGTTATTGGGGTGGGAAGGAAAGGGCGGTCAACTGAGGATGGATGATCAATGACAATCAATGATCTTCACTTTGCGTTCATTACTTGTATGACATGTTTGGCTATTGGCTCGATGGGTCCAGTATCGCAAGCTTGCGCGCAGGCAATCTTGCCGACGAGCTCAGAAGAACATGTCCTTCCGAATAATCAGTTGGTTGCCCAAGCAATACCACCAATTCCGCGTCAGATAGCAAAATATGTTGAACGTTATACTGAGTTTCGTGGGCATTCGTTTGTTGGATGGCATCCGCATAAGCGCGAAATGTTGGTGAGTCATCGGCCGCAGGGGTCGAGTGTTAGTCAAATCTTCCGCCTTAGTGAGCCTCTCGGTACACTCGAGCCCATCACAAGTAGTGACGAGCCTATTCGGTTTGCCAGCTACGAGCCGAAGCATGCAAGATACATCGTCTACTCAAAATTTTCGGGTGGTAATGAAGCATCACAACTTTACCGGAAGGACCTCGATGAATTGGGCTCAGAGGTTTTGCTGACAAACCCGGACGAACGCCATACGTTTCATGCTTGGAATCGTTTCGCTTCCACCATGATCTACAGCTCAGTACCGCTTGATCGAACTGCGAAAGGCGGGTCGAGAAAGCAGGTAAGCACCTCGCTAAGGGAAATCGATCCTTTGCGAATTGATAGTTCACGCGAAATTGCGCAATTACCCGGCGTGGGCTGGTTTGCGGGAGAGGTGTCCCCAGATGGGCGCTTCATCGTTGTCAATCGATATATTTCTGCAAATGAATCAGAGGTTTGGTTACTGGATTTAGCCAGTGGAGGACGGCAACGCCTGCTTCCAAAAATCGACGATAAAGAGCCGGCCATCCACTTTGCAGGGGAGTTTCTACCCGATCAATCTGGCCTTGTTGTGCTTACGGACCGACATGGTGAGTTTCGAGAGGCGTCAATTTTTGATTTCAAATCGGCATCATTGAATCGACTGACAAGCCATATTCCCTGGGATATTGCAGCTGGATCACTTAGTCGTGACGGCGGTCGCCTTGCACTTTTGGCTAATGAAGACGGAAAGCGTTCACTGCGACTTCTTGTCGGCAAGGCGCTGACGGAGTACCCTGCGGTAGGACTCCCTGAAGGCTCTCTAGACGCCATTTCATTTCACGAGCGTGAGCCTTTGTTGGCGTTTGGTGTAAGGAGCGCGCAAAGCCCAGGCGTAATTTACAGCTATCAGCCAGAGTCTGGGGTTGTTTTGCAGTGGACAAAGCCTTACGCCCATCCAGATGTTGATGTTTCGGCATTTGCAGAGCAGAGCATTATTCGATGGCAGAGCTTTGATTCACGCTCCATTTCTGGCTTGATTTCGCGACCACCGGCACGCTTTACTGGAAAGCGTCCGGTTCTCATCGATATTCACGGTGGGCCCGAAGCACAATCTGGCGTTGAATTCCTCGGACGTATGCAGTTTTTCGTTCAGGATCTTGGTATAGCAGTTATTCGACCAAATGTTCGCGGCTCCACTGGCTTTGGAAAACGATTTGTTGCTCTTGATAATGGCAGGTTGAGAGAAGATGCTGTCAAGGACATCGGCGCACTTCTTGACTGGATCGCAGGCCAACCGGACCTCGACGCGAGTAAAGTCGTGGTGGCGGGTGGGAGCTACGGCGGCTACATGAGCCTTGCGACTGCTGTGCACTACAGCGACAGAATCGCTGGCGCTATCAATGTTGTCGGTATATCGCATTTCGTTACTTTTCTTGAAACAACAGAGAGCTATCGTAGGGACTTGCGCCGAGTGGAATATGGTGACGAACGAGACCCAGAGATGCGTGCCTTTTTGCATAGCATTTCACCACTGACCAATGCCGCTCGTATTACAAAGCCTTTATTCGTTATTCAAGGCAAAAACGATCCGAGGGTTCCCTATACTGAAGCAGAGCAAATTGTTGCAGAAGTTAGAAAAAATGGCACTAGCGTGTGGTATCTCCGAGCGGAGAATGAGGGTCATGGATTTGCTAGAAAGGAAAACGCAGATTTTCAGTTTTACGCTATGGTTATCTTTTTAAAGCGATACCTACTAGGTGAGGCCTTTTCTAGCAATTAGGCAACTTTTTGTGCGCCTTAGCCGAGGCTTGAATCGCTTTAATAGTTACATGCTTAAGGATTGCCTTTTCGATAACAAAAGAGCCATACCAGCACCGAGCGTTAAGAACAGGATGGCCGAGCTTACTTGTAGGATTTCAAAACCAAAGCTGCTGAGGATGGGCGACCCAATCGCAACGCCAATCGACTGGCCCGAGAAAAGCCCCGCGGCGAAAGCTGCAATACCGGTACCGCGAGCATGGGGTGCCATTTGAGTTGCTTGAACTTGTAATGTGTTGTGCACCATAAAAAAGCCAATCCCCATGAGTGTGCAAAACACCAGCTGGACCGGCCACCATGCGCCGCCAAGACAAAACATACCCAGTGCGAACAGGCCTGAACCGCCAAGCAGCAGTCCTTTCTCGCCAAGGGTTCTAATCAAATAGCCCGCGGCGAGGCTATAGCAAACACCACCCAGTCCAAACCCGGCCGCGGCAAGGCCTGCCTGCCATAGGCTAAGTTGATACTGAAGGTGTAACCAAC
>Ga0256342_1000105_pt1 | contig 11691 bp, 9 predicted proteins | sample AtltaT_19_FD_183672 | JGI IMG/M metagenome (GOLD analysis project Ga0256342, IMG submission 183672) | Metatranscriptome of freshwater microbial communities from Altamaha River, Georgia, United States - Atl_Miss_RepB_8d (Metagenome... | ecosystem: Environmental > Aquatic > Freshwater > River...
AGTGCCCGATAAAAGCGGTCGGTACGCACCAGTTGACCATTGGAGGAATAGTCAGCGACCTCCAGATTTTTGCCCCGTTGATAGTAGGCACTGAAGGTCAGGATGTTGCCGATATCACCATCAAATCCTATGGTGAAAGAGTTGATTTCGTCCTTGATTTCACGTGAGGGAGACAGGTCTTCAAAGATGCGGTTGAAGGGAACACTGGTGACGTTTGCAGCTGTCATGCGGTTAACGACAGAGGCGGGCATGTAGGGATTGTCGCGAAACAATGTGGTGGACCAGCCCGGCGCAAAACCTGTGGGGGCTGGCAGTGCCTCCACGGTGTGTTGTCCTCTCAGGATCTGGATGAAGCCCGTATTGGTATCCGAAAAATCATATTTGAAATGCGCAAAGGCGCTACCTCGCGAATCGTTAGGTCGTAGGCTATACCATTTGTAACCCGGGTCTACGCCACCCCCGCCGACCTGTACATTTCCTACAACCCTGGAACCCACGCCCATCGGAGACGGTATCCCGTCAATGAACTGCGTGCCAGCGAGGGGACCTGAAGGAATCACACCACCGATGCTGGTGGCATTGGATCTGGCAGGTTGGGCGTAAAAGCGTCGTGGTTGCAAAGACGCTGGTCCGGTGATCATTGCCCAACTCTGATACCAGTCCCGGTCTTTGGTGCCCATCACGCCGTCAGCGTCATACCAGTCAAACGAGGTGATCAAATGGCCGCGTTCGCCGATACGGGTACCAAAAGCAAACTCCACCTGATTATGTGGGTGATCACCACGCTCCGTGATACCGCTCTGAACATTGAGACTGGCGCCTTCAAAGTTGGTGTCCAGTATGAAGTTGGTAACACCGCTGATAGCATCAGAGCCGTAAGCGGCAGAAGCCCCGCCGGTAACGACTTCAACACGCTGGATCAACGCAGTCGGAAACATGGCGATATCAATGGTGCCTGATTGCTGACTGCTCACCACTCGCCTGCCATTGAGCAGCGTCAAGGTGCGGTTGGAGCCGATACCCCGAAGGTTGACGGAGTTGGAACCCCCGCCTGAAGTGAAAATGCTGCCGGTTTGGGATTGGCCGTTGTCCCGGAATTGGGGCATTTGTGTCAGGGAGTCCATGATCAGCGTAGGTGCCATGTTGCGCATTTCCAACGCTGATACGGCCGTCAGAGGTGTGGGCGAGCCCATGCCATCACGTCGGATCCTAGAGCCGGTTATGCTGATTTCCTCCAGTTCAGCACTTTGCTGCTGAGCCTGGATAGGGCCGGCAACTGATCCCAGAGTCAAAGCAGCGGCCATCCAGGCAGTACTCATTTTGAAACGTTGCGCGATTATGGTGCGGATGGAGCGTGTCAAGGACTTGGTTTTACGGGAATGGCAGGACTTGTTTTTCATCATTTCCCCTCTGTTGATAACGGACATTTTTTTTGATTTACGTAGGCAGAGTGGAGGGTGCAGGAATCTACACCAGGCAACAAACCGCCGTGCCAACAGAGCTGACTGCAAAGCAGACTGGAGGTTCAGGTATCGCATGAATCGATGGCCTTGACAGCATCTTCATCCGGCTAAGAACTGTACCGAAAAGGTGCCTGCTGATGCCGCCAAGGGCGCCACAAGATCCGATTACAACAGTGCCGCTGTACGTGCCAGTCGTTCTTCACGGTAAGGGTCATTGACCAGTCGCATACTTGGATTGATGAACATCGTTGCCCGCCTGTTACCGTCGAAGGCATCCCACTGTGGCAAGCCAGGGGCGTTCGGATTGCCAGTGCGCGCGAACGCGACTATAGCTGCAGAGACTTTGTCGGCCATATCCTGCAGTTCAGGTGAATCGCCAATCAACGATACTGAAGTTTTCACATCATCAAAGAAAAACGGAATATCCATGGTGTGCATTGATCGCAGATTTCCGCCAGCAACCGGTGAATACCAGTCAAAGTAGTACTTGTAGACAGGCGCACGTCCCAACGCCGCCTTGCGTTCAGCCTGCGTATCCGTACCCGTGCGAAAGCCCGACACGTCAGACGCTAGGATTAGATACAGGTCTAGATTGCTCGCTTGCGGCCTGCCGGCCTTGTAAACAGAAACCACGCGTCGCGCCTGCTCTGCATCGGTGCGCAAGGCACGTTGAGCCATTACCTGCAGGGTTGCATCATCAAGCGGATCGTATTGCTGATCGGTATTCCAAGTGACTTCGGTCTCCATGGAGCCAATCATCAGTGGTACATCAGCCGAGATTGGAGTGGCGACCGGATCAAAATTGTGGGCCGGGATGGTCTTGCCATCCATGACCGGCCCCCAGTTGAAAGGTTGCGCGTTGGCGATATCACGGATGTCGTAGTAAGGAATATCCAACACTTTTTCTGCCTGATCGGGGCGAATTTTGAGTGCTGAAAGAAAGCGCTCTGCCGTTTTGGTAGCATCATCTGTGGAGATGCTGGTTACCTGGGAGCCACTCATGGCAATGCCACGATGGAACAGGCCACGAGCCGCCGGCATGCCCAGCAATGTGCTGACCTTGCTGCCGCCACCGGATTGACCAAATACAGTCACGTTGCCAGGGTCTCCACCGAAACGTTCGATGTTGTCGCGAACCCACTGCAGTGAGGCGACGATATCCAGCATTCCGACATTGCCTGCCTGCTCAAATTGTGGATGTCCGAGTCCTGCCAGATACAGATAGCCCCAGACATTAACGCGGTGATTCACACCAACAACTACGACATCATGCTTATTTGCCAGATTAGTCCCGTCATAACAACGATGCCCTGCGGACCCGCCACGAAAACCGCCGCCGTGCAACCACACCATGACGGGACGCTTGCCACCATCACCAAGTCCGGCAGTCCACACATTGAGGCAAAGGCAGTCTTCGCCTGCAGGTTCACGCCGATCCATGACAACGAATTCAGCCTGTGCCGTCGATTGGGGCACAGGACAACGGGGGCCAAGTTCAAGTGTGTCGCGCACACCAGACCAGCCTGCATGCGCTACTGGAGGCTGGAAACGCCCGCCACCAGCGGTGGTTGCTGCGTAAGGCACACCTTTGAATGAGAATACCCGGTCACGTTTGGCGCCACGGATGTTGCCAAGCGCTGTTTCCACGACGGGAGACAGTCCTTCGCTTGAATTTGGAGTTTGCGCAACCTGTGCGTTAACGACAGAACTCACACCGGCAGCAACCGAGCCGGCAGCGAGCGCTGTTAGCATAAACATACGGCGATCCACCGTCATATTTCCTGATTCCTGCTTTTGCTGCGACATGTCTTTCCCCTTTGACTTGGTTTGGTCACTGAACTTTGCAAACAAAGTTTTCACTGGCATCGGGACTCCCATTGCCATTCCAAACCGCAACTTCCGGATATGGGCACAACGGCCTTGTCATATCGGCCTTGCCGTTGCGGATACGTGTTGCTTCTATTCTGTCTGGCGCAGTGCCACGTTCACGCCATTTGTCGACCGCGTCCAGAAAGTCAGCGCGGTCTGGTCCGATACCGCCCCGGCAATGCCCCATACCCGGCATCATGAAAATGCGTAACCATTCTGACTGGTCACCACCCAGAGTGCTGAGTACTGATGTGTAGTAGTTAATGGAGTTATAGGGGGAGGGGCCGGGATCATTCCAGCCGTGATATATCAGCAACTTTCCGCCTCGCGCCTTGAATGCGCTTAGGTCCGGATCGGTGGCAGAAACATCATCCGCCCTCGCCAGCGCCAGCCTTGCATCAGTGTCCAAGTCATAGGACTGCCACTCCCACTCCGGGTCTTCGTGGGCAATATATTTGAACGTGTCCGACTGAAGCGTTGAAGGGACTTCGCCTTTTTCAAGCATGCGCCAGCCAAGTTCAAATCCCAGGGCATGACCCGGGTACACTTCCTCGCCGGAGCTGAATTTGACCGGTGCATAAGCCCGTCTAACCGACTCAACCTGTCGCGGCGTCAGGCATGAAGCAGTAACCGATCTCGAACACTGCAGTGTTTGCGGATCAAACTTGCAGACCAACGGGTTGTTGATAAAGCCGTCATTGATGCCATCTAGAGATTCACAAGCAGTAAGCACTGCGTTGTGGAGCAACTCGATTTTGTCAGGAGGCAGATACAGGCTTTGGTCAGAAAGAATCGAGACCATGTTGTGCATCTGCGCTGCACTCACATTGAACATGTTGTTTACCGGCGCACCGGCGATGATTGCATCAAAGTCTTCAGGAAAGCGTTGGGCCTCCATCAGGCCCTGGCGGCCACCGGTCGAACAGCCTTCGTAATAGGAAAGTGCCGGGGCCTTATGGTAATAACGCTTGATGATCGCTTTGGAATGAACCGCCATTTCGTGCATTGACCGATAGCCGAAATCCACCAGCTTTTCAGGATGGCCGACAGCAAAGGCAGCACTGTATTCCTTGTGCCCGGTATCGTTGGATGCAACTGCATATCCATGCTTCAGACCGGATGCCATGGCGTCATAACTGATGGAGCCGGCCCAGCCTCCATTGCCGAGGGCCAGAAATTTTCCGTTCCAGTTGCTGCTTGGCAGCCACAGCGCCATCTCTATATGCGAATCAGCGGACGGAGCAAGAATCACCTGCACGCTGCAGTGGGCAGGAAGCTCTACCTTTAACTCTGAATCAGGAATCTGATAAGGCCCGGCAGGCACCTCAGTTGCAGAGACGATGGTGACGGTGTCGATATCAAGCGCGAGGATTTCGTCGCAGGTATTGCCCAGCGCCGGACCCGCCATACAAAGTAGAAGAAGACAAGGGAGTTGCTTCGACATGGTTCGACCCCAGCAGGAAAAGGCGGAGCAGGCCGAGCCTGCTCCGTGGTTTTCACTCATGACCAAATTTTGCTAGTACCGGAAATCAAGACTGATGCCGTACTCGCGAGGTGGCCCAACGGTGTCAAGCGAAAGACCAAGGCCGGCAGACACAAACCCACCATCGATATAGCGTACGTTGTTCAGATTGGACCCCCAAAGAGCCACACTCCACTCGTTGCCCTTGGTAGTGACTTGTCCGTATCTCGCACGGAAATTCAGCAATCCATAGGAGGGCTCTGGGGCTTCACTCTGACGGAAAATGGATGGATCACGTTCATATTCATCTTTCCATCCATAGTCACTACGGAGTGTAAGTGTCGCATTGTTGGACAGCGGCCGCTCATACTGCGCGCCAATCGAGTAACTCCACTCTGGCGCATAGGCAAATGGCGCACCGAATGCAAGAGAGGAAACATCGGGGTCACCTATGTCGATGTATTCTGTTTTGAGGTAGCCGCCGCTGAGATTGAGACTGATCTCATCGGTGACAGACCACAGGATCTCTGACTCGAAGCCTGACACCTTTGCCGAACCGTCGTCGGTATTGAACGGTGTTGGCAGCTGAAGACCAGTATTGGGATCTCGTGGATGGCGACTTACCCGCAGGTTTTGCCATTTGCTGTAGAAAATATTCGAGTTGAAGCGGACCGCCCTGTCGAAAAAATAGGCCTTTATGCCAATTTCTGAACTCTCAACAATTTCAGGATCTAGATAGAATAGTTGATCCAATGCAGCCACATAGCTCACGCCACCTTCCGAAAAGCCTTCCGCGTAGGTGGCATAGGCCATTATTTCCTCGTTGAATTGGTAACTGACCGACACTTTGGGCGTAAAAGAAGCATTGATACTCACCACATTGATGCCAGCCTTTGCTGGCGGCACCACAACACCGCCCCACATGTCACCAGGGCCAATGGCGTTGCCTTCCGTGGGCGACCGCAGAGGATTACCCAGGAAGAGTGCAGGCGCATCTTTCAACCCTGGTTTGTATTGAGTGCTGACAACATCACGCCAGCTGACCCTGGCACCAAGAGTCAATTTGAGTTTGTCATTAAACATCCAGTCAACTTCACCAAATACCGACTTCTCCTTTTCATTGGTGCGATCCCAGCGACTGTTTGCCGTGTTATTCATCGAACCCAGCGGGGTATAGCGTGAGAGGAGTGTATTGCCAATGCTCGCACCATAAGCACGCACACCATTTATGAGTGCGGTGTTGAGTTCCGGATTGCCATCACCATTGGTGTCCGGCAAGTACCATTCCGTCATCCAGAAGCGATACAACCTTACTTTGTTGTCTGCATCCGAATAGTAACCACCCAAAAGGAAACTCATTCGATCATCAAACAAGCTGCCAGTAAGGTGTACTTCTTCTGAAAACAGATCATCGTCGTAGTAGCGATCATCCCTGCAGCAGGCAACAAAATCTGCTCCATCCTGCAAACTCAACTGATGGGCAACTTCGGTTCTGTAGGCTGTGAACGATTCGACCGCAAGATTGTCGGCTAATTGCCAGTTGAGACGCAGAGTAAGATCTTTGGCGTGGTTGGTTGATGCATCCGAAGGCTGTCTTGCCTTGGTTTCCCATTTGCCTACCTGTCCACCCGGATACTCAGGTTCGTAATACTGGGGTGAGAACTGGGGGGAGGGGTATTGCCGGCCTGGCTGCTTCATCAACCAGTTCAATGCAACTATGTGGACGTTCTCATACCAGGGAGCAGCTTTCTGGGTACTGAAGCGGACCTGTCTGCCCTCGGTTCCGACTTGGTCGGCCGAGAATGCGGTAAGTCTTGCTGTAAACGAGTCACTTGGCTCCCACAGGATATCACCGCGCAGAAACGTATCATGCCGATCCTGGTAACGAGTGCCTGGCAGATCGTAAGTGGACACACTCTTGAGATAGCCATCGCGCTCAAAGCGGGCTGCGGTCCAACGCGTGGAGATTGTATCGGTCAGCGGCACATCAAGAGTGGCTTTTACATCCCTTCTTTCGAAACTACCCATTCCCATTTCGACATTGGCGCCGAACTCCGATGAAGGTGTTTCACTTATGTACTGGATTGCACCACCGTTTGTATTACGGCCAAACAAGGTTCCCTGAGGGCCACGAAGGACCTCAACTCGCTGCATCTCAACCAGGTTTGTCTGCAGCACACCGCGACTGCCTTGCCAAATGCCGTCGAGATAGATCCCAACACCAGGCACACCGCGAATTCTCAGGGAGGAATCTTGCTGCCCTAGGCCACCGGCGGCAATTACAAGGTTGGGTACCATGATCGCTATGTCGCGGGCAGTGTCCATATTCCTCAGCTTCATCTCTTCGCCGGTAAACGCAGATACAGATATAGGGATGTCCTGAGAAGACTCTTCGCGACGCCTGGCGCTTACCATTATCTCTTCGATTAATGCGGTTCTGGATGCTGGAAGTGCCGGTGCTTGGGCCATGGAATCTGTAGCCATCAAGAAGGCCGGAATCAAAAGTAACAGCGATTTGTAACCGTAAGGAGATTGTGACCTCTGTGCGACAAGCAATCTTTTGATAGCCCGCTGTTTGAACGGAAATACAATTGGCATTTTATCCCCCTCTAATATGGTTCTAATTTTTATTTCGTAATCGTCCGAACCTGCCATTCCTTCCAAAACATCCAGTCTTTTGCAAATGCAATGCAGGAATAAATTGAAATGCAGCCATAACCACTACTGGTCAGCGGCCAATCGTTGACCCATCAGCGAGTACAGCTCCAACAAATACGCCACCAGGGCCGCCATTCACCATTGGATGAACCTTGATCGAGACTCTGTCACCGGGATTAAACGTCGTTTTCTTCCAGCCATTGCGGGAAAGTGTTCCCGGACTACCACCCTCAATACTCCACTCGACTAGTTCACCTGCGTCGTTTTTCACATCAAGCTGTATCCATGTATGCGGGTTTGTCCATTCAAACTTCTTGACCGTTCCAACGAGAACAACTTCTTTCTCGGAATCAAACGATGCAGTGGAGTGATGTGCAAACACCGACATTAGTGCCGAAGACAATGCCAAGGTTACATTGCCCAAAATCAAAACTTTCAAATATCTCTTTTTGAAATTCATGCGCGCCTCTCTTCTTAGAGTGAACCGTCTACCTTACCAAAACACTTCATTTTTTGATGTCTTCGAGCGGCTTTCCATCCGGACCGAGAGTGATCGTGTAACCATTCTCCATCACGGGATTGCGATTGTTTTCTCCACATGCGTAGTCATAAACTCTGGAGCTAGGCGGCAGCTTTTTGAATCTACTGGTAACTACCCAGGGCGATTTAAGTGCCACCGGATCCTGAAGCGTCATTTGAACCTCTAGGCGTCCGTCGTCCGCTTTCCTGATCCGGGTTTCAGCTGTCAACTCATTGCTCAGCCTCAAACCCGTTCTATCTAGGATCGTCGCCTCTGTATTCAATGAAACAGTGGTGAATACGAGAGTATCGCCGTCCCAATGGCCAACTGAATCGCCGGTAAATAGCGGCCATCTCTCATCTTCGGAAAGATGCTCTCTGCCATCCGTGTAGATGCGCATTACATTGGGTCCGTTTTCAGAAAGGATCCAGCTCTCCTCCGGCCTGATCACGAACTCGTAGACATCAGGCAAATTGAATATTCTCGGAAAACCTGCAGGTATGCCGCAGGGAGTAATCGGATCGGGGAAGGTTCCGTCCAAAACTTTTGCGAGGTTCCGTTGGTAGATGGCTTCCCATTCATCTGTGAACGGAGGGAACTCACGCGTACCACGATTTGCAGCAGAACTTCCGGGCGGCACTACACTGGCATGATCAAATATCGTGTTTCCGTCTTCTGCCCACACACCGCTCCAATCGGGCAGTGAACTCCATGAGGGAGCACTACTGACTACTTCAGCAAGTTCGGAACCCTCCTCAGAGGTCCCGTACGAACCGATCCGTTCGGTCGGCAATAGCTTGTTCCCTATCGCTACCCCTATAACCAAAGCAACACTCGCGATTGCAAAATTTCTTCCTGAAGATTTACCCTTGAATTCATCGTTTTTAGTTGTATTCATCATCACCTCTCGCTATGCAAAAGACCCGTATGAACCGCAGTGGTGACGGACAATACCAAGCGACTTGACATTTATCTTTGCTGGGGAGGCACTTAATCTATTCCGTCTGAGTGACGTCGCTACTTGATACAGTGGCCCGGCGCTCTGGAGTCCAATACATCCGAGCAAGAAGATTGGACCCGACAGGGCGATTTACAGAAGAACAAATCATCGGCTTTTTAAAGGAGGTCGATGCCGGGATTCCAGCGAAGAAACTCTGCTGCAATCACGGCTTTTTGGAAGGCAGCTACTACTACTGACGCGGCAGGTTTGGCCGTATGAGCGTCCCGCAGGCTAAGCAGCTAAAGGACTTAGAAACCGAAAACAGCTAACAGAAGAAGCAAACGGCTTAGACGATTCTTGAGGACGAGATCATTGGGGCGGCCTCGTCGCTACTGTGCAGAAATGATTTACCTGCAGCTGCGACAGGAAGGGCTGCTGGTGAATCACAAACGCGACGACCACCCGTGTGCAGAGGCATCGCTGCAGATTAAGCGCCGCAGGCCCAAGGAAGTCCCAGTCGGCAAGCGTCAGCCTCGCTTCCGACCAGGACAAGACGGTCAGGTCTGTTCGATGAAATTTGTGTTTGATCGAAGCGCCGATGATCGCGTGGTGAAGTGCTTAACGGTAGTCGATAACGTCACGCAAGAGGCAGTGGCATTCTTGGCTGAACGCGCAATTAGCGGCGAGCTGCCCACGAGGACTATGGAGCGGATCTGCAAGCAAAGCAGGCATCCAAAGATCATAAAGATCATCAGGACGGATGATGGCAAGGAATTCTGCGGGCGGGCAATGATGAGCCTTTGCCATGCGCATGGCGGGCAGCTGCGGCTCATCAAGCCTAGCAAACCCAACCAGAATGCCTACGTCGAATAGTTCAATGGCAAGCTGCTTGATGAATGTCTGAATGAGGGCGGGTTTCTTAAGCTGCACCTCATCAGGGTACTGATCGAGGTTTGGCGTCAGAAGTGCAACGAAGAGAGATCCAAGAAGGCTTTGGTTGATTAACACAAGCCGCCGATGTAGGACAGCTGGCTATGAATGCAGGTACAGTTAACTCCAAACTCTAGAGCCAAGTTCTACTGGGGAGAGGCGGGCATCGTAAGCATAGCGCTATTTCTGAAATCACAGTCGCGAAGCAATTGCAAAATCATTTTTGGCTTTCCTCGACAGTCGCGTCTTTAGGCAACTCATTGGCAGGGCAAATTCATGTCTTCAAATGAATATGCAATCAGGCTGAACTGTGAAGCCTGCAAACCGGACCTTGCAGAAAACTCTGGGATCATTGATTCATGGACAGGTGTATTGAAAAGGATTCACTGGCCAGTCTCCCTGACGAAGCCGGACAATCAGAAGTACAGTGCAAATCTGCAAAGAATCAATTGCGGCCCACTATCCCTCATCATGTACCGTTCCGATCCGATCATTGCAAAACGGGAAGGGAAAGTGGGCAGTGCCAGCAATGAAAGTTATTTCACATTCAACTACATCAATAGCGGGCGTCTGTCCGTGGATCACAACAACCAGACATCTGAGCTCTCAAAGGGTGACTTCATTCTTGCAGATAATTCTTTGCCATCTACCATTGAATTTTTGACCAAGGTAGAAAGTTTCTCGATCCGGATTCCTGGCAAACTGCTTGGTAACTACATTGAAAATCCAGAGTTAATTTGCAATCGAAAACCTTCTGGTCGCAATCTTTACAGCGGGGTTGTCAGAGAATTGTTCTTCTGCCTTTGGAAGCAATGCGAGGATGGCGCTCCTGAAGAGTCACAGAAGGCAGTAATCAATTCATTTCTTTCTTTTCTGGCAATCTCTTTTGATACGACCAATAAAAAGCATATCTCCAATCGGCACAAATCCGAATTCCTGCTTCGCAGCATAAAGGGCTATATCGACAGGAATTTGTCCAACATCCATTTGTCAGCGGAACTTGTGTCACAGGAATTCCACATATCGACGCGATACGTTCGGAAGCTGTTCGAAGCAGAAGGTACCAATAGCATGAGTGACTACATCCGCTATAAACGATTGGAAAAGTGTGCAGAAGATTTGATTAGCATTAACTCTAAAAATAAAAACATTACCGATATCGCGTATTACTGGGGATTCAACAATTCCTCAAGCTTCACACGCGCCTTTAAGGCTTATTTCGGCATTTCACCGATGGAATACAAAAGGCGATAGCACGCAAGTGTAATGACACACTAAATTTCTGCTCAGGTATTATTCAACGAGAGTTTGGAGATACCCATGAGCAACCTGCAAGAAGATGACATCAAGCGCTGGACGGCCAAGCGCAAATTGGCCTTGGTACTGGACATAATTCAAGGCAAAGCCACCGTAGCCGAAGCCAGTCGGTAGTTTGATCTGCCACCGGCAGAGATTGAGGAATGGAGAACGCCCTGCGAGCCAAGCCAGAAGATGTCCGCGAGCAGTACGAGCGTCAGCTCAAAGAACTGAACACAGCCTACGGCGAAGCCATGCTGGAGTTGCGCGCCCGAAAAAAGCTGGATGCCCTGCTGTGCAGGGACGAGAGCTGATCGATCGAGTTCAGCGCGACCTGCAGCAGGAGGGCTTTGTGGTGACCATCAGTCAGTTGTGCCAATGGTTCGACGTGCCAAGACGGACGTTTTACTACCGTCCGACCAAGGCAGCCCCCAGGATCCGGGAAGAACTGGCAAAGCCAATCAAGGCACTGATTGAGCAGGAGCCGTCATTTGGCTACCGCACGGTGGCCGGTCTGCTGGCGATGAACAAGAACACCGTGCAGCGGATTTTC
>Ga0256342_1000110_pt1 | contig 11580 bp, 10 predicted proteins | sample AtltaT_19_FD_183672 | JGI IMG/M metagenome (GOLD analysis project Ga0256342, IMG submission 183672) | Metatranscriptome of freshwater microbial communities from Altamaha River, Georgia, United States - Atl_Miss_RepB_8d (Metagenome... | ecosystem: Environmental > Aquatic > Freshwater > River...
CTCAAGGCGGATGATACGCTGGATGTGTTTGGCATCCATGGCGTGGCTGGCGTGATCGGTGCGATTTTGGTTGCGGTGTTTAACGCGAAAGCGCTTGGCGGTCCTGGTCTTGACTCCATGGGATTGGTTGTGGGCCAGCTTTGGGTTCAGATCGAAGGGATCCTGATTACCGTGGTGTGGTCCGCCATCGTCGCCCTGATCGCCTACAAGGTAGCAGACATCATGTGTGGCCTCAGAGTGCCCGAGGACATGGAGCGCGAGGGACTGGACATCACCTCGCACGGAGAGTCGGCGTATCACCGCTGATTCCTCTTCCCTCACCCATCCCCGCATGCTTGTTGGCTGCGGGGATGTTTTATTTCAGGTCTTGAAGGTTGATCGCCAGGCCACGATTCAGTGAAATTGCAACACGTGAACGCAACTCATTGGTATGGGCTTGACGAACTTCGCGCTTGATATCGAGCAATTGCTGAGGATGCATGGAAAACGTCGTCAGCCCAAGTCCCAGCAGCATCCGTGTCATGGTTTGATCACCTGCCATTTCACCACAGACAGAGACGGACTTGCCAAAACGAGCGCCTGCATTGATTGTGCTCGCAATCAGTCTCAGCACAGCTGGATGTAATGGATCGTATAAGTCCAGAACCTCATTGTCTGCGCGATCAATCGCCAGCGTATATTGAATCAAGTCGTTCGTGCCAATCGACAGGAAGTCCAACTCCTGGGCGAACGGCTCAATGGCGATGGCAATCGCAGGCACCTCCACCATGGCTCCAATTTGGATCTCAGATGAATAGGATTGCTTGCGCGCATCAAGCTCAGCACTTGCACTCGATATCGCCGCCTTAGCGGCATATACCTCATGCAAATGCGCAATCATTGGCAACAGGATTCGAACTGGACCAAACGCTGATGCACGCAAAATGGCACGCAGCTGCGTAGCAAACAATTCTGGTCTGGCCAAACAATAGCGAATGGCGCGCTGTCCCAATGCAGGATTGGTTGCAACAGTTGCCTCCCCATCAATCTGCTTGTCTGCACCGATATCCAGCGTTCTGATGGTGACAGGCCTGCCAGCCATGGTTTTGACGACTGAAGAGTAGGCCAAAAACTGCTCTTCCTCGCTGGGTAATCCGGAGCGACCCATAAACAGGAACTCACTCCGAAAGAGGCCAATGCCTTCTGCTCCATTTGCAATGGCCAGAGAGGCTTCGTCAGGCAACTCAATATTGGCTAGCAGGTCAACCTTAACTCCGTCCAGCGTCACAGCCGGAACATCCTTGAGCAAAAGTAGCTCGTTGCGTTCAGCCAAATACTCCCGTTGCAGATTACGATATTCACCAACAGCTGAAACCGGTGGATTGATCAGGACGGTACCGTGCAATCCATCCACAATCACAAAATCCCCGTCCCGCACAAGCTCACGGGCCATCCCAAGACCTACAACGGCTGGCACCCCCATGCTTCTGGCAATGATTGCCGTATGGGAGGTGGCTCCACCGAGATCCGTCGCAAATCCAGCGAACTTGGCACCACGCAAGCGAATCATGTCCGCAGGCGAGATGTCGTGCGCAATCACAATCAGGGGTTCATCCGATGACTTGGCTTGATCAAAATCCAGGCTGCCATGTGTACCAGCGAGCGCGTGCAATATACGCTCAACCACCTGGCGGATATCGGCACCACGCTCACGTAGGTACTCATCCTCCATCGCCGCAAATTGTTCGCCAATCAATTGGCCTTGGGTGGTCAGCGCCCACTCGGCGTTGTAGTGTCGATGACTGATCAGTGTGAGTGTTTCGTCTGTCAGCATGGGATCGGACAACAGCATCTGATGCACATGCAAAATGGCTGACAGTTCACGCGGGGCATCCTCTGGCAGATGCTCGGTCAAGTCATGAAGCTCCTTTTTTGCAGCATCCAACGCACCCAAAAACCGCTCGCACTCGACCTTGACTGCATCTGGCGAAATGCGATAGTGCGCAACTTCAAGTGCAGCTGCGCCCAAAATCACCACACGACCGATGGCGTAACCACGGGAAACACCCTGCCCGTAAAGACAAAGCATCGGTTCGGCAGCAGGGTTCATGACGGACTCACTGTCCTTCACCGAACTTGTCATCAAACAGTGCCTTGATGTCTTGGATTGCTTGATCCGCATCCGGACCACTCGCATCCACTTTGACTGTCACACCTAGTCCAGCCGCCAGCATCATGACTCCCATGATGCTTTTGGCGTTGACGCGCTGAGCGCCTTTGGCGATGAAAATTTCACTTCGAAAACGACTGGCCAACTGTGTCAGTTTTGCGGCTGCGCGGGCATGAAGTCCGAGCTTGTTGGTAATAGTGATGTCAATGTCAGGCATGATGTGAGTCTATGCAAGTGATGGATTGCAATGCACCTGCTTGCGCTTTTAATGCAAGCTCGGGCAAGCTCAAGTGACGATAATTGATTGCCTTGATTAACATGGAGGCGCTGGCACCTCCAAGGACCACCACGGCAATGCCTTGTTCCTTGAGGATTTGGGCTGCGCTGGCGGCAATGTTGCAAGGCGATGCACCAGGCAAGTCAGTCATCACCAGGATGCCATCACCACGATTGGCTTGTCTCAGTTCAGTGGCAACACGTGCAGCACAATCTTGCGCACAATCGCCTGGCATGACATCCAACGCCAGAACATCGGGTGAATGACCAACAACGTGCCCGGCACAGCTGACCAACGCACTGGCTAGTGGTGCATGGGCAAGAACAGCCAGGCCAACCATGTCAGTGTGCCTGTTGAGCCTGAACAGCCTGTTCGAGCGCCTGGACGAATCTTGCGGCGACGTCGAAGCCCGTTTGTTCCGTGATTTCAACAAAACAGGTCGGACTCGTTACATTGATCTCCGTCACATAGTCTCCAATGACATCAAGACCGATCAGCAACAACCCTCTGGGAGCAAGCTTGGAGCCGATATCACATGCAATTTCGCGATCACGATCGGATAATGGCTGCGCCACACCACGACCACCAGCAGCCAAGTTGCCACGGGTTTCACCCGCCATGGGTATGCGTGCGAGACAGTAAGGTACCGGCTCGCCTGCAATGATTAGAATGCGCTTGTCACCCATGACGATCTCTGGAATGTAGCGCTGTGCCATGATGGTGCGCGTTCCGTCATGCGTAAGTGTTTCCAGTATCGCATTGGTGTTTTTTTCATGCTCATCCAGCCTGAAAATGCCCACGCCACCCATGCCGTCTAATGGCTTGACCACCACATCCTTGTGCAATTGATGGAATGCACGCAGGCGATCCATGTCTCGGGTCACCAGGGTTGGTGTTGTCAAATTGGGAAACTCGGTGATAGCGAGTTTTTCAGGATGACCAAGAATCGCTGCACCAGAATTGAACACGCAAGCACCCTGCTGTGAGGCATATTCAAGCAGGTGACTGGAGTATACATACTCCATATCAAAGGGGGGATCCTTGCGCATGATGATTGCATCAAACGAATGGAGTGGCAGCTCGATCATGCCGGCATGAGTTGACCACCAAGCCTGTCCCTTGAGATCAGCATCCGGGTGAACGGAAATCGGCAAGGACTTAGCCATGACTTTGCCATTCTCGATATACAGATCCGACTGCATGGCCACGCTGATGCGATGCCCACTGCGAGTCAGGCTCATCATCATGGCAACGGAACTGTCCTTATATGCCTTGAGTAGGGGCAATGGATCCAACACAAAGAGGACATGCATGGAGGCGCTCACGTCAGGCTGTTCACTGAGATCATGGACATACCAGGCGGGTGGGAACCGCCTGTTTGTTCAGCACGTTCAACTCATCCAAAATTGTCACGCTGCGGCTTCGCCTTTGCCAGGCGTCTTTTTGCGTGGCGCAAGCACCATGACCATCTGGCGTCCTTCGAGCTTGGGCATGGCCTCAACGATAGCCATTTCTGTCAAATCGTCACGCACACGCTCCAATACGCGCATGCCAAGCTCTTGGTGAGCCATTTCACGACCACGAAAACGCAGGGTGACTTTGGCCTTGTCACCCTCATCGAGAAAGCGCTTGAGATTGCGAAGCTTGACTTGATAGTCGCCTTCATCAGTGGCGGGACGGAATTTGACTTCTTTGACCTGGATCACTTTTTGTTTGGCGCGCGCCTCGGCTTGGCGCTTTTGTTCCTGGTACTTGAACTTGCCGTAATCCATCATTCGGCAAACAGGTGGATCCGCATTGGGAGCAATCTCCACTAGATCCACATCACTTTGTTCTGCCATTCGAATCGCGTCGAATGTCTTGACGATACCGAGCTGTTCACCTTCGAGTCCGATCAGGCGGACTTCAGGGACGCGAATTTCTCCGTTGATACGGTGGGGCTTATCGGTGGCGATGTTGACAACTCCTTTAAAAATTAGGCCGGATGCGATGCAACCTGACCAATACTGCGGCGTAAAGCCACATCCTCGTTTAACAGGGTGGTGAACTCACCAAAAGGCATGACACCCAGGTCGAGCCCACCACGACAGCGGACAGCTACCAAGCCTGCATCACGCTCCTTTTCTCCAACAACAAGAATATAAGGAACTTTTTGAAGGCTGTGTTCTCTGATTTTATAAGTGATTTTCTCACCCCGCAAATCACTTTCTACTCTAAAGCCTTGTTTTTTCAAGCTTTGTGTGATTTGAGACGCATAGGCTGCGGATGACTCTGATATGCAGCATACGACTGCCTGAACCGGAGCAAGCCAGGGAGGCATCGCACCAGCATGATTTTCGATCAACATGCCAATGAAACGTTCAAGCGATCCCAGGATGGCTCGATGCAGCATAACAGGCACCTTTCGCTGATCGTTTTGATCAACGTACTCTGCACCGAGTCTTTGAGGCATGGAGAAATCCACCTGAATGGTGCCGCACTGCCAGTGGCGACCAATAGCATCCTTGAGGGTGTATTCAATCTTGGGACCATAAAACGCCCCCTCACCTGGTGATACTTCAAACTCACATCCCGTGCGCTTGAGGCTCTCCATCAAAGCTGACTCGGCCTTGTCCCACACCTCATCGCTGCCAATCCGTTTTTCGGGTCTGGTAGCCACCTTGTACAACACCTCGGTAAATCCAAAATCAGCGTATACCTGCTGGAGCAATGCGGTAAAAGCAGCGCATTCATCTTGAAGCTGATCCTCGGTGCAGAAAATATGACCATCGTCTTGAGTGAATCCACGAACTCGCATCATGCCATGCAAGGAGCCAGATGGTTCATTGCGGTGACACTGCCCAAATTCGCCATAACGCAATGGCAAATCCCGATACGAATGCAATCCAGCATTGAAAATCTGGACGTGTCCAGGACAGTTCATGGGCTTTAAGCCATAGGTTCTATTCTCGGACTCGGTCGTGAACATATTCTCACGATAGTTGTCCCAATGACCTGTTTTTTTCCAAAGGGAAATATCGAGTATTTGAGGTGCCTTAACCTCCTGGTATCCATTGTCACGATACACCCCGCGCATATACTGCTCGACCTGCTGCCACAGGGCCCACCCTTTGGGGTGCCAGAAAATCAAGCCTGGGCCCTCATCCTGGAAATGAAAAAGATCGAGCTCACGGCCTATCTTGCGGTGATCACGGCGCTCGGCCTCCTGAAGCATATTGAGGTAGGCATCCTGCTCTTCCTTGCTTGCCCAGGCCGTACCATAAATCCGCTGCAGCATTTCATTGTTGCTGTCGCCACGCCAGTAGGCACCGGCAAGCTTCATTAGCTTGAACACCTTGAGTTTGCCAGTGCTAGGCACATGTGGGCCTCGACAAAGGTCGATGAATTCGCCCTCACGATACAAGCTGATGGTTTCATTCCCAGGGATGGCAGCGATGATTTCAGCCTTGTAGTGCTCGCCGATACCCTTGAAAAACTGAACCGCATCATCTCGTAGCCACTCTTCCCTCGTCACCACCTCGTCTTTTTTGGCTAGCTCTGCCATTTTCTTTTCGATGGCTTCCAGGTCCTCAGGTGTAAATGGCCTTTTGTAGGAAAAATCATAATAAAAGCCGTTATCGATGACTGGACCAATCGTGACTTGTGCCTCAGGAAAGAGCGACTTGACTGCATAAGCCAGCAAGTGCGCAGTGGAGTGACGTATCAGATCAAGCCCATCCGGCTCCTTGGCAGTGACAATAGCCAAGTTCGTGTCACGATCGATCACAAACGAAGTATCAACCAAGCGTGACTTGCCCTGCTCCATAATCCTGCCGGCCAGCGCGGCACGAGCCAATCCGGTGCCAATAGACTGAGCAACTTGTCCAACCGTTACGGGTGATGGGTACTCGCGTTTGGATCCGTCAGGCAGAGTGATCGATATCATGCTGATATTGTGATTTTTCGTTAAATAAGTTGCCCGATTTTATCATCGACATACGAACCACCAAGATCATTGAACGATGACCGGCTGGGCGGATCGCCAGGCAAAAATTGACTCGAAAGGAAAATAAAAAACCCAGCTGCAACGGCTGGGTTTTGAAAACTTGGTAGGCGGTATTGGAATCGAACCAACGACCTCCACGATGTCAACGTGGCGCTCTAACCAGCTGAGCTAACCGCCTGTAAAGACAACTATTATAGGATGCTAAAGACACCGTGTCAAAAGCAGTCAGGCTCAGCTTGTCTCGCCTGTTTTCAGAGCAAATCCACCCACATGCCATCATGCAGACTGTCTGACGGCTTGCACAAAAGCATGCATCTTCTCAGGAGACTTGATGCCAGGGCTTAACTCCACACCACTGCTGACATCAACGGCCCATGGCATGACTCGCTTGATAGCCGATTCAACATTATCACGATCGAGTCCGCCGGAGAGAACAATCGGTCTCGCATCGGGGACACCGTCCATCGCTTGCCTGAGCAAGTCCAGATCAAAACGCTGACCGCTTCCGCCAAATGCAGGCGTGTAGCTGTCAAACAACCAACCTGCTGCGTCAGAGTAGCGCATACAAGTCTGGGCTATCTCCTTTGGCGATTCCAAGCCGGGCGCCCCAACTCTAAATGCCTTCAGGTATGGCAAGTCAAAACTGCGACACAAATCAGGCGATTCATCACCATGAAATTGCAGCAGAGAGGGATGAAGTGCATGTTGAACATCTAGGACGGTATGTCTTTCCGGGTTGACAAACAACGCCACTGAGGTCACGAAAACAGGTATCAGCCGGCCCAGTGTCCGAGCTTGATCCAGACTCAGACAACGCTTGCTAGGTGGATAGAATACAAAACCCAGCGCATCAACACCCAAATCAATCGCTGATGCCAGATCGACCGGGCGCGTGATCCCGCAGATCTTGATGCGCACGCTCACAGCTGCCTCCGACACGCAAATGAATCTTCAGACAAGAACACGCTCAATCACCTCATCGTTCAAAAAATCGTAGAAGATGACCGAATGAACTGGCACCTGCATCACTTGAACGCTTTGCCAGGGTCTTGTTCCTCATTGCCGTACGTATCTTGTGCGCCGTAGGATGGCTGATCCACTCTGATCTCCACGGTATTGGGGTCAATCGTGGACAGCGTGCTCTTGTAATGCGTCACCATTCCCGGGAATGCCAGGACAATTCCTACCATGATCAACTGCATCACAATAAATGGCACAGAGCCCCAGTAAATTTGACCGGTCGTGACCTTAGCTATTTTTTTGTGGGTGATCTTGTCGACATAATCCTCTTTGGCAGCGACAGAGCGCAGGTAAAACAATGCAAAACCGAAAGGCGGATGCATGAAAGACGTTTGCATATTGACCGCCAACAGGACGCCAAACCAGATCAGGTCAATCCCCATTTTGTCGGCGACGGGACCGAGCAGTGGAACAATGATGAACGCCAGCTCAAAAAAATCGAGAAAGAAAGCCAGCACAAACGTCAGAATGCTCACCACAATCAGAAAGCCCGTTTCACCGCCAGGCAATCCAACCAACAAATGCTCAACCCATAGATCGCCGTTCACTGCGCGGAAGGTCAGGCCAAATACCGTTGATCCAACCAGGATGAACACCACGAAGCAGGAAAGCTTGGTGGTGGTGTCCATGGCCTGCTTGAGCAAACTCAGAGAGAGACGCTTGCGGGATACCGCCATGATGATGGCACCAACTGCACCCATTGCACCGCCTTCGGTTGGAGTGGCCACACCAATAAAAATCGTCCCCAACACCAGAAAAATCAATGCCAGAGGTGGAATCATGACAAAAGTCACACGCTCGGCAATTTGGGAGAGAAACCCCAGCTTGAAAACTTTGTTCACCACTGCCAGGACAAATGCCACCAAGCCCCAAATCAAGACGCTCAGAACAATTTTTTCATCAATTGGAGCATCATCAGTCAAATACGTTTCTTCGAAAGCAATCGCTGCGATGACGGCGATGATCATCAGGATCAACAAAGAACGTGTGCCAGGGCTTCCGTTGGGCTCAATGTAGCTACGGGCCTCCAAAGGGATTGCCGGTGCGGTGCTCGGGCGTAGCCACGACAAGACCAAGGTGTAGATTACGTACAACACAACCAACGCTAAGCCCGGGAGAAACGCACCTCTGTACATGTCGCCGACGGACTTGCCAAGTTGGTCTGCCAACACAATTAAAACGAGCGAAGGCGGAATGATTTGTGAAAGCGTGCCTGAGGCTGCAATCACGCCAGAGGCAAATCGGCGGTCATATCCGTAGCGCAACATGATTGGCAGAGAAATCAGGCCCATCGATATGACCGAAGCAGACACCACGCCCGTCGTCGCCGCAAGCATGGCACCTACCAGAATGACTGCAATGGCAAGTCCACCCCTGACTGATCCAAACAGCTGCCCGATGGTTTCAAGCAAGTCCTCCGCCATGCCCGAGCGCTCAAGCACCAATCCCATGAAGGTGAAAAAAGGTACCGCTAGCAACGTGTCGTTGGTGATGATGCCAAAGACACGCTGTGGCAATGCTTGAAATAGGGCAGGAGACAAAAGTCCCAGCTCCATTCCCACCAGTCCAAACAGGATACCATTCGCTGCCAATGCAAACGCGACGGGAAAACCCAGCAGCAAAAACACGATGAGCGTGGCGAACATGACTGGCGCCAGATTAGCAATCAGAAATTCCATGCTGAAGTCCTGTTCGTTAAGTTAGCGGGAGCCAGTTGATGTCGGGCCATGTCGAGATGGCTTGGCGTCAGGGTGTTTATCCGCCATGCTGGAGGCGAGCTGACTTTCCTTTTCCATGGCCTGACGTGCGATTTCCTCGGCAAGCTCCTCCTCAGCGGATTTCGCTTGAGCCTTGAGCGTTGGGTCAGGACAGAGCCCCCTCAAAAAACCGATGCATTTGATCAGGTGGGAGATGCCCGCTGCCACCAAGAGTGCAAATCCAATTGGAATCAATAGCTTGACAGGCCATCTAACCAATCCGCCTGAGTTGGAGGATTGCTCATTTTGGATGAACGAGTCCATGAAAACGGGCCAGGACAATATCAAAATCAACGTACATGCAGGAAGCAAGAAAAAAATCACGCCAAAAATTTCGATTTTGATTTGTGTGCGACGGGTTAGCTTGGCTGATAGGATATCGACACGAACATGGTCATTTTTCAGAAGCGTGTAACCGGCAGCCAACAAAAACATGGCACCAAACAAATACCATTGAAGCTCTAGCCAGGCATTGGAGCTGGTGTTGAAGACCTTTCTAATGATCGCATTGGCAGAGCTGACAATCACGACAATCAGCGTCAACCATGTCACGGCACGTCCGACACGGTCGTTCACCAAGTCAATCCAGCGGGAAAGAGACAGAAGCGCTTTCATGGTTCTGTGATTCCGTTAAAAAAACGTATTAAACACCAAAGAGCGGCAAATCTGTCACATTTCCGGGTAATTCATAGTCAGGGTAGGCTGCAGAATGAAAATACAAGCCAGATGGTGAAAATGTCGGGGCACCAAGCTTGCGATCTTTGGCATCCAATAATGTCTGCATGAACGAAACAGGCTTTTTACCTTGCCCGATCAACACCAGGCTTCCTACCAGGTTTCTCACCATGTGATGCAAGAAGGCATTCGCACAGAACTCAAGAATGACTAAATTATGCTTTCGGATCACAGAGGCACGATTCATGACCCGGATGGGGGAGGCAGCCTGACACTGGGATGAGCGGAAGCTTGAAAAATCATGCTCCCCCAAAATTGCTGTGATGGCCAGGGCCATCTTTTGCTCATCCAGAGCCTGATACACCCAGCCCGTTCGGGCGTGAAGCAAAGGATGCCGCACGGGAGCATGATGGATGACGTATACGTAAGTTCGTGATCGGGCCGAAAACCTGGCGTGGAAGTCGTTTGGTACCTGAGTGGCCCACTGAACAGCAATAGATGGGGGCAAATGCGCATTGAGTCCCCTCACCCACGCATAGGCTTCACGATGAATCAACGTATCAAGGTGAACAACCTGGTTGAGCGCATGCACCCCAGTATCGGTTCTTCCTGCGCATATCGTGGGGTGATGCGATCCAGTGAAAGCAAAAATCGCTCGTTCGAGTTGATCCTGAATCGTGATACCTGATGGCTGAGTTTGCCATCCCAGCCAATCACGACCGTCGTAAGAAATGCTCAGCGCAATGCGTGGCATGTTCGATCAGCACAAACCAAAAGCACTCATGTCGGCTTGGATGGATTGGTATCGGCCGGTTTCGATCCAGGAGAATCGAGACTGAGGTCAATCGACTGAAGCTTTCGCTCAAATGCTGATCTGGCGGCTGGACTCACTTGCTCCGATGCATCAGCGTCCTCGCCCGCATCATCGCGGCGAGATGAATTTTGCCGCATTCGCATGCCAATCATGAAAGCCAAACATGCCAATAGCGCTGTGATGACCACCAGCAGATTATCTTTCACCCATTCAGTCAACATGGCGACACCTTCCTTTTGCCCGGATTCCGATACGGTGCCATGGCTCTCAGCCTTCGCGGATGGCGTCACAACACTGTTCACACTTGCCACTGCCACACCTTGAGCTGGCCTACCCTCCTGATTGCTGGAAGATGCATTGTTGGGACTCACTTTGGGATCAGAAGTCACCTTGTCTGAGCCTGGTGATGCTGCCAACGTAGCTGAATTTGTGCCCATGTTGGCACTTGCACCCGGCACCCCACCGCCTGATTGAGGACTGGATGATGCGTTGGCAAGTGTGTCAGGCTTTGGTCCACCAGCAGCTACAGCGCTCGAGCCCAAGGCATCTTTCATTTGCTGGATGTTTTGTTGAAGCTGACCGACACGAGCCTGATTTTCGGCAATCTCTCGTTTTTGGGAAGCTTGAAGGTCTGATTGACGATCGGTCTCTGATGTTGACAGTCGCAAACGATCCTCAGCTGGTTGTGGCTGAGAGCTGGAAGGGGACGGTTGGGACACCTTGCCAGATGACACGGAGGCAGCCCCGACAACAGGTGGTTTTGCAAAAGCCGATGAAGGTTTGCCACGCATGGATCGGAACCGTGAATCGTGCTCAGCAAAGCGCGCCCGGGCCATCGCAGCATCAACCGCCAAGACTGTCTTGGCATCAGGAACACTCAGAACCGCGCCAGCCCGCAACAAA
>Ga0256342_1000120_pt1 | contig 11092 bp, 10 predicted proteins | sample AtltaT_19_FD_183672 | JGI IMG/M metagenome (GOLD analysis project Ga0256342, IMG submission 183672) | Metatranscriptome of freshwater microbial communities from Altamaha River, Georgia, United States - Atl_Miss_RepB_8d (Metagenome... | ecosystem: Environmental > Aquatic > Freshwater > River...
TGATACGAAGGGTGGGACTTGAACCCACACAAGAAATCTTACTACCACCTCAAGATAGCGCGTCTACCATTTCGCCACATTCGCTAATATGTCATTTGACTAGTTTTATTATTATTAAGCATGTAATAATAACAATAAAACTAGTTATTTAAATTCGTCTACGTTTTGCAGGACGACATCCATTATGCGGTGTTAAAGTAGTTTCATAGATATCTTTTAAAGTGCATTGTGATGCATGAAAACCTTTCAAGACAGATGCTCTATTTTGACCCAAACCTTTAAAAAACAAATGAACTTCAGGTTTATCACTTTTTGTTTGGTTAACAATCCATGTACCTGCATTTTGAGCCACTTGTAATGCAGCAAAAGGGCTGGATCGTCTGGCTTTATTAAAACCAACAGTACCTGCAGTAATAACTTTTAGTGTTTTTCCATCATTGTCTGTAATTGTTAATAAAGTGTTACCATAGGATACGTACGCGTGTACATTATATGATTTCATTATTTTGTAATTCTTTTTAAACGTTTCGTCCAAATCTTATAGACTTTACGATATGCATTTTGCTGAGATACTACAAAAGATCCATAATTTTTATCATAAGAAAGAAATGATAAAAGAGCTCGCTTATGTAATAACTTTTTACTAGCTTGTGTATTCGGCAAAAACATTGTATGTCCCGCTAATCCAACAGTTAAACCACCATTTACAGTTGATAATACACGCCCTGTAGCGAAGCCTCGTTTTTTAGCTAAAATTAAAAGATATTGTTTGTATAACTCATAATATGCCAAATGAAACAGTGTTTCACTATCAGGAGTACGCGCTACTGTAATTACAACAGGCACTTTATTTGTAGGATCAGCCAACCAGTCAACCCCTAACTGTTCTGGTCTTGTTTTTAAATGCAACATTCGTTTCCAGCCACTTTTAAATTCAAGAGTATCATTAACTTTATTTTTTGTTTCAAATAAAAGAATGCTATTCTCTTTTTCAAAAATTCGGCCTGTAGCACTTTCTTGAAAAGCTTCTAAAAATGATTTCATTTATTTTTAATAATTTGTTTTGTTTTAATCTAGTAGATATGATCATTACAATGATTTTCTATTTTATTTTATAGTTTTTCTAGATATAAAAACTATAAAATAAAGTACACATAATAAAAATAACAATAATAGCGAAAGAAGGACTTGAACCTTCGACATTTAGATTATGATTCTAATGTTCTAACCGCTGAACTATTCCGCCTTTTATACTAGTTTTATTATATTTAATCATTATCATGATTAATAATAAAACTAGTTATAAAACACAAACCTTCCTGAGCTAATACTATTTAGCCTCCCCTAATAGAACTAGTTTTAATGTTAAAACTAGAAATTTAAATTGGTTTAAATTTCTGTTACCCTAAATAGTAATTGATAACTATACTAATTATTGCATCTAACATACAAGGTTTTCAGCAAATAGATAAACAGGTGCTGGATATAACCAGAAAAACACTAGAAACCCCACAGATGCAGCAAATAAGTATGTTGCAAATGGCGATGCTTCTGGCGATACAACGTCATCTACTTTTGAAAAAAACATTGTTTTAATGATTCTCAGATAGTAAACACCACCAATCACACTAGTAACTACAGCAACTAAAGCTACCGAGTACATTTGTGAAGATACTGCTGATTGGAAAACCATATATTTACCAAAGAAACCGGCTAAAGGTGGTACACCCGCCATAGAAAACAATAATAACGCAAAAGAAATTCCTAACACAGGATTTGTTCGACCAATACCTGCCAATTCATTTACGTTACGATATCCAAAGCTTAGTAGAAATGAGAACGTAGCAATAGTCATCACAAAGTAAAGTCCTAGATAAAAAAAAAGAAGTGTCCCAAGCTGAAGTTGCTAATCCTAACAAAATAAAACCAACATGTGCAATAGTACTGTATGCAAATAGACGCTTTAGTCTTTGCTGACCTAATGCGCCTAACGCCCCAATCAGCATACTACCAACTGCTGCCGTTACTAATAAAGGTTGCCATTGTTCAATTGAACTATAAAAAGAAGTTGACAACAATCTAAAAAATAAAGCAAGGATAGCAATTTTAGGCACTAACGCAAAGAAAGCTGTAATAAAGGTTGGCGCCCCTTCATAAACATCTGGTGTCCAGACATGAAATGGAAACGCTGATAGTTTAAATAATAGACCAACGAAAAAAAATACCATACCCAAGTTGAAAAACATAGGTTTTTCTACTTGACTTAATAGCATCCAATCAGAAAAACATAATGATCCAGTTGCACCATAAATTAAAGATCCACCAAACAATAAGAATCCCGAAGCAATTGCACCTAAAATAAAATATTTTAGCCCAGATTCTGTAGAGTATTGTGAAGTTCTTCTCGTTGCGGCTAGAATATAAAAGCAGAAACTTTGTAGTTCCAACGTTAAATAAAATGCGAGGAAGTCCTGTGATGCAGCTAGTCCAATCATTCCTAATGCTGAAAAGAGAATAAATAAACTATTTTCATAAACAGTTTTATTATTGGCTAATGCTAAAGATACAAGACATCCAATAAGAATCCAAATATGAATTGTGCGTGCAGTTTGATTGAATGAAAAGCTTTCATTCCAAACGCTACCAAAAATATCCCCCCGTGCAATCAACCATAAAGTTAAGCCCGTTGTTAATAAACTTAATGCTTTGATTGGACGCACTAGCACAGAATATGGCGGTCTAGATCCGTACCAAACGCCTAACACAACTAATAGTTGGACCGCGATCCCTAAAAACAGTTCAGGACCCACTACTTTCCAGTCGTTAATAAACACGATTATTTACTTTTTTAAAAGACAATTATAATCTCTAGTTTTATATTATTATTATATAATAATAATATAAAAACCAGAAAAAACTAGTTATGCACAAAGATATAAAATAGATAAGTGCATTGGTTGTAAAAATACTTCAGGATAAATACCCATCCATAATGTCATAAAAATTAGTGGTGCAAATACAGCAGCTTCTCGTCGTACTAAATCTGAGTAGCCAGATAAGACTTCTGTTTGTAAAGGACCAAATAATACACGATTACATAGCCAAACGGAATAAGCTGCTCCTAAAACTGTTCCAATTGCTGCTAAAATTGCAACTGTAACGTTTGCTTCAAAAGCTCCTGCTAATGACATGAATTCTCCGGCAAAACTACTTGTACCTGGGAATCCTAGATTTGCCATAGAGAAGAATGTAAATACAATAGCAAATAATGGCATCGCTTGAGTTAATCCTTGGTAGTATTTTACCAATCGTGTATGATAACGATCATATAATACACCTACACATAAGAATAGGGCACTACTAACCCAACCATGGCTTAGCATAATCATCATAGCCCCTTCTAGTCCAACAATATTTCCAGTAAATAATCCTAGTGTTACAAAACCCATATGGGCTACAGATGAATAGGCAATAATTTTCTTTAAGTCGCCTTGTCGTAATGTTGTCAATGATGTATATACGATTGCAACGATACTCATAGTAAACATAAAAGGTGTAAAATATGCTGAAGCTTCTGGGAATAATGGAATAGAAAATCGAATAAAACCATATGTTCCTAGTTTCAGTAGAACACCTGCTAGCATAACAGAACCAGCTGTAGGTGCTTCTACGTGAGCTTCTGGTAACCAGATGTGAAACGGCACCATAGGTACTTTTACAGCGAACGATGCAAAGAAAGCTAACCATAAAAAAATTTGGCGTGACTCAGACCAAGTTGTTGTTAGCAATACCTGATAATCTGTTGTTCCTGTTTCAAATGCAATTGTTAAAATTGCAAGTAACATAAACAATGATCCAAGTAATGTATAAAAAAAGAATAGATATGCTGCGCGACCTTTTCGTGCTCGTGATCCCCAAATTCCAATCATTAGAAACATTGGGATTAGTACGCTCTCGAAAAAGATATAAAAGAATAATAGATCAAGCACCGTAAATACACACACTAAAAATGAACCCATTACTAGAAAGGCCATCATATATGCTTTTACATGTGTTTGAATAGACTCCCATGTAGCAATAATACATAAAAAGATTAAAAAAGTTGTTAGCAAAACAAAGAATAAGCTAATCCCATCAATTCCAAAATAGACTGGGAACATCCATGTCTTTACCTCAACAAATTGAAACCCTACTGCTTGGTTATCAAATAGCACCCATAATTGCAACGATAATACAAAACATAACGCAGCAGTTCCTGCACCAATTTTACGAATAAGATCTGTATTACGCGCAGGTACAAAGGCTAAAACTAAAATACCTAACCAAGGTAATAAAATTAAATTACTAAGCATTTGTATTTTCTGTTTGTTTATCACCTTGAACTACAAATAAAATCGAAATCATTAAAATCCATAAAAGTCGAATATCGAACCCTGGAGAAACAAATAAAAGCCCGATAAATAATGCAGAAATCATCCAAAACGCAGCGTGATAGATATAACCACTATGCAATTGTTTTACGTTATCAACCAACTTTTCTACTCCATTTGAAATTCCAAATGGACCAAATTGTTCAATTAGACCTTTATCTAACGCTTTATACGTTGTAGTATAACCAAAGCGTAATGCAACAGGAACAATACATTCATTGTATACGCGATCAAAGAGCCATTTTTTAGTTAAAAACAACGTTAATTCGCGACCTTGTGGCGACATTTGGATAGAATGGACAAGTGGCGCAAAACCGTGGTATAGTACAACAGCTAAAGTCGCACCTCCTAATGAAAAGACTAAAGGAATCCATTTAATTGACAAAGGAATCCATTCCGCATCTAATAAGATAGCATGTTCTGGTAATGTTACAATAGCATTCCCCCAATAGTTTGAACCTGGGCCAATAATTGCATCACGTGTTAAATATCCACCGAATAATGCACCTAATGATAGTACAAATAGTGGGAACCCCATTGCAAATGGTGCATCATGAGCATGCTCAATTGTAGTTCTATATGCATTAGTATCTCTGAAGAATGTAAAATAAATCAATCGGAAAGAATAAAACGCTGTGAAAAACGCAGAAATAACACCCAACCAGTGTGCAAAAGTACCTGCTACTGAATAATGAGCATAAGCTACTTCTAAAATTACATCTTTCGAATAAAAACCAGTTAGGAAAGGGAATCCCATTAATGCCATTGATCCAATAAGCATCATTACATAAGTATATGGTAGTAATCGTAGTAATCCACCCATTCTACGCATATCCTGTTCATCAGCAACTGCATGAATTACAGAACCAGCACTTAAGAAAAGTAATGCTTTAAAGTAAGCATGATTCATTAAATGGAACATACTCACTGAATATTGTGATAAACCTACCGCAAATGCCATGTAACCTAATTGCGAACAAGTAGAATATGCAATAACTTTTTTTAAATCATTCTGAAGCATACCAGTTGTTGCTGCCATAAAAGCTGTCATTGCCCCAAACACGGTTACTACAATCAATGCCGTTGGTGCATATTCAAATAAAGGTGAGCAACGAATCATCATAAAGATTCCTGCTGTTACCATTGTAGCTGCATGAATTAATGCTGACACTGGTGTTGGACCTTCCATTGCGTCAGGTAACCAAGTATGTAATCCAAGTTGTGCTGACTTACCAACTGCACCTACAAATAAAAATAAACAAAGAACCGTAATCCAACCATTTCCATGCACTGCTACATATGCAGGTACTTGTGCAAATAACGTTGAAAACTCAACAGTATGAAACGTTGCAAAGAAGCCAAAGATCCCCAATGCAAATCCAAAATCACCTACGCGATTGACAATCATAGCCTTCATTGCAGCTTTGTTTGCCTGGATTCTTGTATACCAAAAATTAATTAATAAATAAGAACAGAGACCAACACCTTCCCAACCGAGAAACATTTGTACAAAGTTTTCAGCCGTAATTAGCATCAACATGAAAAATGTGAATAACGAGAGATACGACATAAATCGTGGGATATGTGGGTCATGTGACATATAACCAGTTGCATAACAATGCACTAATGCAGAAATACCTGTCACAATAACTAACATACTAGTCGTTAAACTATCGAATAAGAAACCCCAAGAGGCGTCCAACCATTCAGAATGAATCCAAGGAGCTAAAGTAACATAGACAGGACTTCCTGATAGTCCTACTTCGTAAACTGTCGTAATGGAAAACATAGCCGCTAGTGCTACGCATCCAGTTGTAATAAAGCCAGCTCCTTTTGGTCCGATAAACCGACCAAAAAGCCCAGCTGTAATTGCACCCATCAATGGAAGTGCTACAATGCTCAAGTACATTTTTCGTTTATCCTTTTAATACATTTACCCAATCCATTGCAATTGTTCCACGAACACGATAGTATACCACTAAAAGCCCTAAACCAATAGCTGATTCAGCAGCAGCTACTGTAATAACAAACAAAGCAAATAGTTGTCCGTAACTATCATCCATTGCAATAGAAAAGCCAATCCAATTTAAGTTTAAAGCTAAAAGCATAAGTTCAATACTTAATAGTAAAACAACTACGTTTTTACGATTTAAACCAATACCTACTAGCCCAAAACCGAATAAAGGGACTGAAATAAGTAACCATTCATGCATGTTCATACGTGTCTACTCTAAATTTTATGAATATCTAATATAAAACTGGTTTTCTAGTTTTTTTTATTATTACAGACATGTATAATAAAAAGTGGTTTTGCTAATTTATTTTCTAATTTTTTTCTAGTTTTTTTCTAGTTTATATTAGAAAATTACCGCGATAAAGAAAATGGAAGCAAATAAAGCAAACTTTACTAATGTAGATAGAGCCTTTTTTGCTTGTGCATTATGTACATAATCTAAAAAAATACTATCAAAACCATGATTTACATGAACTGCAATACAAGCTGCCAACAAAATGTAAAAACGAAAATCAACAAAGATTGTAAATGGAAGTAGAATCAACAATCCAACAGATGAAGCTCTTTGAATAATCCAATGTGACATTATTTTTATTCTATTTTAATTAATTTTATGACTATTCTCTAATTTTGTGATCAAACTCTATTTTATAGTTTTTATTATTATTATTAGAGAATTCAGTAGATAATCTAAAAACTATAAAAAAACTAGTTATAAAACTAGAATTAAGCTTAAGAAAAAGATAGTTGCTAAAACAAATAGAATAATCGCCGTTGTTTTTACACCTTCAGTTGATACGTAAGCTCCAGTATCCCAAATAAAATGACGAATTCCATTCGCAGCATGATAGCTGATAGCACCCATCACTACAAAAAGAACTGGGTAAAAAACTTCAAAATCAATTGTAAGACCATTTCCAAAAAATGTATAAGCAAGCATTGCTGGGATAACCAACAAGATACTACCAGCTAAAATAACTCCAGTCATTCTATGGAAAATAGAAAGACCAGAACTAATTTGAGTTGAGTAAATTGTTAGATGAGGTGATAATTCTTTTCTCATTTTCTATTAATAAATTAATCCATTTGTTGCAACTAATAGTCCTGCAATCCATAAAACAAATGCAAAAGATAAAGGTAAGAAAACTTTCCAACCTAATCGCATTAGTTGATCATAACGATATCTAGGGAACGATGCGCGAACCCAAATAAATACAAATAATAAAAAGCTTACTTTTAAACCGAACCAAATTACACCAGGAATCCAATGGAATGGTGCAAAATCAAAAATAGGTAACCAACCACCAAGAAATAAGATTGTAGCTGATGCACACATTAAAATCATGTTGGCATATTCCCCTAAGAAGAATAGAGCAAATCCCATAGCTGCATATTCGGTGTTATAACCAGATACAAGTTCAGCTTCAGCTTCTGGTAAATCGAAAGGAGCTCGATTTGTTTCAGCTAATGCTGAAATAAAAAACATTAAAAATAACGGGAACAAAGGGAATACAAACCAAACTGCTTTTTGTTGTAATACGATTTTAGTCAAATTAAGTGTACCTGTACATACAAGAACCCCTAATAATACCAAACCTAATGATACTTCGTATGAAACCATTTGAGCAGCTGAACGTAATGCACCTAAGAAAGCATACTGTGAGTTACTAGACCAACCTGCAGTAATAATACCGTATACACCTAAAGAAGATAGGGCAAATAGATAAAGGATACCAATATTTAGGTCAGCAAAAACCATTCCTTCACCAAAAGGAATAACTGCCCAAGATCCCAATGCAAAGAAAAAAGTAAGAATTGGTGCAATAAAAAATAAGAATGTGTTTGCACTTGATGGATAAATGTTTTCCTTAACTAATAATTTAAAACCATCTGCTAATGGTTGTAATAAACCAAATGGACCTACTGTATTAGGCCCACGACGTTGATGCATACTTGCCATAGCTTTACGTTCTAGTAACGTCAAATACGCTACTGCAATTAATAAAGGTAAAACCACCGCCAAATATTCTGCTAACCAAGAAGCGATTTGATACATATTATGTCTTTCATTTATTTTCTAGTTTTTTCTAGATATAAAACTAGTCTTAGTATTTTTTATTATTAATAAATCTATTTTTTAAAACCAAAAATTCCTTTTTTGTAAGCTTTCGCTACTTTAGATAATGATGGTGAGTTTTTTGATACAACGTCTGTATCATAATAGTTATCTACCCAAGTACGTAATGGCGTATTATGTACAACTGTTTTATTAAATTTAGGATACCAATGTTGTTTACATTGAACATCAATATTCTGTTTTTCTTTTGAAGGAATTCCTAAAACATATTCTTTAACAGCGTCTTTGTAACCATTTAGCTCTACTAATGAACAAAGAATAGCTTTATCATGGAAAACGCGTCGTTGGTTTGTAACTGCTTTTCTCGCATATTGAGATCTACCTTCTGTATTTACAAAAGTCCCCCCTGTCTCCGCAGGTAATGCGCAAGGTACTACCAGTGTATTGTCAGAAATTTCTGGTGAAACGTGAGATGTAATATGGATTGCTGGCACATCAGACGTAGCGTCAAATGTTTGAACCATTGTTTTAAATTGTACATTATCTACAACACCTAATTGATTTACGCCTTGATCCATAATCCCAAAACTATTTGCGTGTGGCTGTAAATAATTTAAACCATTCCACATAGTTGTTACTAAGTTAGGTACTACATTAATTAAAGTTTGTAACATTGAAAAAAAAGCTGGGCCATCTTCTCGTAAAAATAAAGAAGGACCTACCAATACAATAGGATTTTTTGCATTTTTAAAACCTGCACAAAATGATGAACGACCTTCAACAAAGTTCATAAAAGAGTATGCAGACGTACCCGCTGTAATAACATTATACGTTGTAGAAATAGGAGCTCCAAATGAAACAACAGGACAGTTTCCTTTTTTCAAACGTTTTCTAATTCTTGCATTTAATAGAGCACCTTCTAAACGTGGATTTACACCAACCATAAGAATAAAATCAACCTTAGTCGATTCCCAGTCTTCAATACGTGTATTACATTTAAAAGTACTAGTGAAATCAATCGGAAATAACGTGTTATTCCAATTTCTTCCTGTAGGATTTGGACCTTCTAATACTACATTTTCAAAGTAATTACTAATTACACCTGTAGTTTCCTGTGAAACATTACCAGATAGAATAGCACATTTACTTTCTAGCGCAAGACATTTATGTGTTGAATGAACTAATGATGCCGTTTCTTCTGGCGGCATGAATGATCGTTTGTTCGTAATTCCTTCATAAGAAAAACGAGCTTTATCTGTGATCCATTCTTCATTAATTTCTTCGTTTAATTTTGGAACAATTCGCATAGGAACACCAAATCGTGAGTCCATTTTTACATTTGAACCAATACCATCTGTTAGGTCAATTGTTTCTGTGCTCTCCAACTCCCATGGTCGTGCCATGAATGAATACGGCTTAGAAGTTAAGGCCCCTACAGGACATAAATCAATTACATTACCCGATAATTCTGATGCAAATAATTTTTCTCGAACATAAAATCCAATTTCTAAGTTAGTACCACGACCAGTAGATCCTAGTTCACCAGTACCTGCGATTTCTGAACCAAAGCGAACACAACGAGTACAATGAATACAACGTGTCATGATCATTTGAATTAGAGGACCACTGTCTTTGTCTTCAACCGCACGTTTGTATTCTTTATAGCGACCACGATCACCCCCATAAACCATGGCTTGATCTTGTAAGTCACATTCCCCACCTTGATCACAAATAGGACAATCTAACGGATGATGAATTAATAAATGTTCTAAAACACCCTCACGCCCTTTCTTTACGGCTGGTGTTTCAGTCCAAATGCGCATACCATCACCAGCTGGAAACGCGCATGAAGGTTGTAATTTCCTATCTTTTTCAATTTCTACTAAACACATACGACAGTTTCCCGCAATAGATAAACGATCATGATAACAAAAACGAGGTACTAAAACTCCTGCGAGTTCACATGCCTGCAATACTGTTACTCCTTGTGGTACAGTATGGGCTTTTCCGTTTACGAATACTTGCATCAATTTTACTTTCTTTTAATTATTTAACCTTCCCGAGCGATCCTTTTCTTTACTAGTCAGTTTTAAATTAGAAAATAAAGGACAGCACTCCTTAGTTGAATGGTTTTATTATAAAAACGTTTTAAACTTAAAGCCAAAATAAACTTAAAATTTTAATTTTATTTTTATTTTTATTATTTTTATCTGTAAAATTTATTGACATTTTACCGACAACAGAATTACAGACATATTGGTTATCTTTACAACTAAGAAATTGATTAGTTTTATAAACCAATATTTTATACTATTTTAGTTTCCACCATAAATACGTATAGAAGTTATCTTCACCAACTATCAATATCGTAACTAACTAGTTTTATATTTGTTATTAAACAAATATAAAACTAGCTTTACCTTAGTTTTATACTATTACTATATAATCATATAAAACTGGTTTTTCTAGTTTTTTATTATTATATATGTCTGAAATAATAAAAAACTGGTTAAAAACTAAACATTCTTAGTTTCCACCCCACCAATAAATTGATACAAATAAAAATAACCA